>Ga0182021_10004704_pt1 | contig 16082 bp, 13 predicted proteins | sample 612E3MmetaG_FD_120493 | JGI IMG/M metagenome (GOLD analysis project Ga0182021, IMG submission 120493) | Permafrost microbial communities from Stordalen Mire, Sweden - 612E3M metaG (Illumina Assembly) | ecosystem: Environmental > Terrestrial > Soil > Wetlands > Permafrost | place: Sweden... | reverse complement strand
TTTTACAAGGGCAAGGGGTTGTTTTTCTATGGGAGGCAGGAGAAGCAGTTCGGATTTTGGGCGGGTCTAAAGACCCGCACCCTACGATTTTCCATCTGATGGGATATTTAACTATGTTGAAAGCTATTTTGTTTACGGTTCTATTTCAGATTCGGCGGCCTGCTTTACCTCCCTTGACACGGCCAGGATAAATTGCTTACCACCCCGCTTGATTATCTTAGCTCTCAATTCTACCGTAAGCCTGGTCCCATTCTTACATATCGCAATGGCGTTATGCCTTGTTTCCTTATGTTCGGAATACTGCTTAATGCGTATTTCAAATCTATGCAAATGCTCGGGAGGAACCAATTCAAGTGCGCTCATATTTAACAGTTCCTCTCTAGAATACCCGGTCCGCTCGCAAAGAGCTTCATTTGCGTAAATAATCTTCCCCGATATTTCCGTCAGGAATACCCCATCGCTCACGGCATCCAATATCTGTGCCCGCATAATCAGCTCGTCATGAATTTTCCTGTTCTCTGTCATATCATAGAAAAGTACCATGATTGAAGGCTTCTCAAGGAATTTTACACGGTAGGCAAACGCATTAACGTACCTGAGTGTCCTGTCCTTTCTCAATATTCTCCACTCCACAGGCATAGCGGCGACGTCACCAACAAGAAGCATTGTCATGCGGGCATGCAATTTATCCCGGTCCTCCGGCACCGTTGATTGTTCTATGTTCAAACTTAGAATTTCATTTTCTGTATAACCGGAAATATCGCAGGCAGCTTTGTTGCACCAAACATATTTACCATCCTGTACCAATACAATGCCTTCGTGGGCCGTATCGGCAAAAGTGTGGATCATACTCTCGAGTTCAACCGCGTACGAATCCAGCATTTTTATATCAATGATCATGGCATTCAAGTCAGAAGTGTGTTCTCTCAGACTGGAGAGCAAGCTCCGCATCCGTCCTTTATTTTCGTTCACTTCTGTCATTAATTACTCCAATCTATTCACAATAATAGACGTCAAAGCCGTAATAGACCAGATTTTCTACGCCATTCCACAACTCTAGCCATGGCTACGGCAGCCTTCTCCAGCGTGCGGAAAACAGGCAAGCCGGCTTTGACGAATGCCTCCTGCACTTTGAGAAATTCTTCCATTGACGGCACATCCGCTACGGGACCGAGCACCAGCAGAACGGGTTTATGCGATTCCGACTTAGCTTTATGTAAAACATCGGCAGCCGGATTTAGAAACATGTCGCTGGCGTACATTCCACCACCCCATCTTGTAGTTGGGTGAAAGCCCATATGATACATCATCATATTTATTTCGGGGTCATTTCCAATTACTTTGAGCGCCTTACCAATTATATCCGGAAACATGAGGCTGGTGGCATCCAACGGGTTGGCGAAAATTCCTCCGGCAATTGGAAGAAATTTCTTGAGCTCAGTATTTACTTGCTCCGAAAAAGGCGGAAGCTTCAGACCCGCCGATTCAATACTGTCGCTGGCCTCAACAGTAGGACCTCCACCGACTCCCAGGACCGCCATGTTCCGCCCGACGGGGTAGGGAACAGCGTAGGTCAATGCAACAAGGGTATCTATCATCTCCTGTATATTGTTAACCTGTATAGTATTCACCTGCCTGCACAATGCCCTGAAAACTTCAACGGAAGAAGTCATGCTGGCAGTATGGCTCCTGGCAGCTCGAAGTCCGGCCTCACTGTTGCCACCCTTGCATATGACTACCGGCTTTTTCCCCGCAGCTTTCTGCAAAACATGTCGAAAACGGACGCCGTCCCTAATACCTTCAATGTAAGCAGCAATGATTTTTGTTTCAGGATCATTAGTAAAATATTCAAGCAGCTCACATTCGTCTATATCCAATGCATTACCGTAGCTTATTACCTTGCTAAAGCGGATACCCCGGGGACCGGCGTGCAAAGGCAAATCCTGTGCGTGGCCACCACTCTGAGACATGAAGGCAATCCCTCCCGGTTCCATAGGCAACCGTGTAGCAGTTGTGAAGTGCGCTCCCGGTACATACAAGCCAGTGCAATTAGGCCCGATAATACGGAAACCGCCTTCCCTTGCCTTTTTAAGCATGGCGTCTTCCAGTTCTATACCGCTCTGCTCACCACTCTCACGAAATCCCGCTGTAAAGAAGTGCACCGATTTCACGCCTTTCCTAGCACAATCATCCAGAAGGTCCAGGACACGGGCAGCCGGAATGCAAACAACCACATGGTCGACAGGACCGGGAATTGCAGTGACAGAGGGATAGCAAGGGAGACCATACGCTTCGGTGAACCTGGGATTTACAGGGTATATATTGTGGAAGCCCGCTTCGTTAAGAGCATTCATTGTGAAGCCGGCGAAGGATAACGGGTTCTCAGGAGAGACGCCGACAATAGCAACACTGGTGACATTGAACACTTCATCAAGGGTCACTAGTGGTTTATTCGGCATGACTCCTAATAATATCAACACGAAAACACATTATCAATTTTATATTCGAACCACTTCTCGATGTATTATTCGTAATTAGGAGATCATACGACCTTCTATTTGACAAAGGATTTGCTATATCTATAAACTGTGCGACAACCTTAGTAATCAGTCAGTAATCAGATTCATGAAAACAGTTGTAACCGGTGCATCAGGCCATATCGGGGTAAACCTGGTAAGGGCCCTGCTTTCCAAGGGAAGGGAGGCCAGAGCATTTTCACATACCAGCAACCTGGGATTGGAAGATCTGCCAATTGAGTTTGTCAAAGGTGATATTCGTGATGTTGACTCGCTGGTCAGGGCATTTCAAGGGGCGGACATTGTTTATCATCTAGCCGGCCATATATCCCTATTGATGAAAGATTGGGAACACTGCTCAGGTGTGAACATCGACGGGACAAGGAATGTGATTGAAGCCTGTTTACGCACAGGGATACGACGATTGGTCCATTTTAGTTCGATTCACTCACTCTCCTCAGAACCACATGATAAGCCCATTGATGAATCTAACGAGTTTACAGAGTCTCCCAAGTCACCACCATACGACCGCTCCAAAGCCGCAGGAGAAAAACTGGTACGCCAGGCAGTAAGGAATGGACTCAATGCTATTGTCATTAATCCTACAGGAATAATAGGACCGTATGATTACCGGCCATCCCACCAGGGCCAGGCACTGATATTGATGGCATCAGGGAAACTGCCGGTATTGCTGGAAGGAGGCTTCGACTGGGTGGACGTGAGAGACGTGGCAGAATACGCGATCAAAGCGCAGGAAATTGCACCCACCGGATCGAATTACCTGCTGTCAGGACACTGGTTATCGGTGGGAGAACTGGCACAGATTGTGGCGGAGATAATGGGGAAAAAAGCGCCAACCCTGGTCTGCCCGATGGGCGTAGCGGAGTTTTGCGCACCAATTGTAACCGTGACATCACAGCTTATAAGAACGCGACCAATTTTCACCATGGCTTCCCTGAACGCTTTGAAGAGCAATAAAAATATCAGCCATAGTAAGGCCACCAGGGAGCTTGGCTATAATCCCCGCCCGGTGCGTGAAACAATAGCCGATGCCGTCCAATGGTTTAAAGATAACGGCTATATAGATAAAAAGCAGGTGCTACACCAGATATGACTGCAGATCCAATTTACAATATCACTTTAATAGCCTGGCTGATACTATCACCGATAATTTTTATTGCATTACTTTTCATCGTGGCACCGTATGGAAGACATATCAGGAGCGGATGGGGACTGGCCCTGGATAGTAAAATCGGCTGGATCGTAATGGAGGCAGTTTCCCCACTGATATTTGCATTTTGTTTTATCTTCGGTAAGGCGCCTTTGTCGATAACGTCGGCAGCGTTTCTCATATTGTGGGAAGCTCATTATATACACCGTGCCTTTATCTACCCCTTTAGTTTAAAAAGTTCGAACGAGAAAATGCCGCTGTCCGTAATACTTTCCGGCATCTTTTTTAATTTGATGAACGCATCGCTGAACGGATACTACGTATTTACCCTTTCCGGCGGGTACGCTAATCAGTGGCTTATCGATCCCCGATTTATCATAGGAACAACTATTTTCATTTGCGGCTTTGTCATTAACAGGCAATCCGATGACATCTTGAGTAAACTACGCCAAAACGGGGATACAGGTTACAAAATACCACAGGGTGGTATGTACCGCTGGATCTCATGTCCCAACTATTTCGGAGAAATGGTCATTTGGATAGGATGGGCAATAGCAACATGGTCTTTAGCAGGGCTGAGTTTTGCAATGTGGACTGCAGCAAACCTGGCTCCACGCGCAAAATCGCATAATAAATGGTATAGAGAACAATTCACTGATTACCCGGCCAGTCGCAAGGCGCTGATTCCCGGTGTCTGGTAAATCGCTGAATCACGCTAGGGCTTAATTCAACACATTTACGAAAACCTGGTTGGAAGTCAGGACACCCTCCGAAGGAAGCCTGTAATTATCTCCGCTCTTAACCAACATCCTTTCCCCGGTCATTTTATCCAACCGGCCTTTGAGCTGCTCCACATTAACACAGGCATATCGCCTTTCCAATATTTTTAACTCAAGCCCTTCTTCAAGTAACCGAAGGCGCAGCATTGCCTCCTCCGCCATCTTTGCTGCAGGACCAAGTACCTCTTCCTCAACATCAATTGTGAGTGGATCCTCAAGATATCTCTCAAGGCTTGCCAAATTTTTCATGCGCCGCCCATTTATATGTGACGCCGCCGAGGGGCCAAGCCCCACGTATTCACCACCATGCCAATAGTTGAGATTGTGCAGGCATTCTTTCCCCGGCAGCGAGAAATTAGAAATTTCATAGTGTTTATACCCGTGCTGTCTGAGGTACTGCAATGCCTCTTCGAAAAGTATTGCCTGGCCATCGTCTTCAACCAGGTCTTCAGGCGGGTTAATAGCAAATGGGGTATTTTCTTCAATCGAAAGACAGTAAGCGGAGAGATGCGTCAACCGCCGGGTTTCCAGTTGCGTAAGAGTGGTTACCAGACTTTCCGCAGTCTGACCGGGCAACCCGATGATAACATCGGCAGATATGTTTTCGAAGCCGCACCGGGAGGCAGTATCAATTGCATCTATGGCGGTACGGGCATTATGAATACGCCCGGCTTTCTTGAGCTCATTATCATTCAGCGACTGTACGCCGATAGAGACCCTATTTATACCCAGTGAAAATGCCATCTTGAGAAAATCAGCGCTGGCCGATTCGGGGTTGACCTCAATGCTCGCTTCCTGTAAATGCCTCAGATCCAGTTGTCGGGACAGTCCATTTATGAGCGCTTCAAGCCGTTTTGGGCCAAGGATGCTGGGAGTACCGCCTCCAATATAGAGTGTCTCAAACTCCATTTCCCGGTATTTTCCCGCTTCTAAAAACAGTGCGTCCAGGTAACTGTCTAACAGCGTCGTTTTTCCCGGCACGGAATAGAAATCACAATAATGGCATTTTTTAACACAGAAGGGGATGTGAATGTATAGCCCCGCCATATCGCTATTCCTCAATTTTCATGAGTGACAAAAATGCTTCCTGCGGCACTTCCACAAAACCAACCATCTTCATTTTCTTCTTGCCTTCTTTTTGTTTTTCCAGCAGCTTTCTTTTTCGTGTAATATCGCCGCCATAACACTTAGCAATAACATCTTTTCTCATCGGGAAAATATCTGCACGTGCAATGATCTGCGCTCCTATGGCGGCCTGGAGAGGTATCTTGAATAAATGCCTGGGGATGACTTTGCTGAGCTTGTAAATCAGAGCTTTGCCTCTGACAGAAGCCGATTCTTTGGGAGCGATGTACGATAGTGCGTCAACTATGCCGTTGTTCACCAGAATGTCCACCTTAACAAGGTCGCCTGTACGGTAGCCGTTCATCTGGTAGTCCATACTGGCATAGCCACGGCTGACGCTCTTTAACCTGTCATAGAAGTCGATAATCATTTCAGCCAACGGCAGATCATAGATAAGAATGGAGCGCTTGTCATCGGGATGCTCGATCTGGACCAGTACCCCTCTCTTGATATCAGCGAGTTCCATACACGGACCTACATAGTCTGAAGGTACAATAATCCTGGCACGAATAATAGGCTCTTCAATATGATCTATCTGCCCAATAGGAGGAAATTTGGACGGGTTATCCAACATCATAATTTCCCCGTTTGTGCAAACAACCTTATATATAACCGACGGCAAGGTAGCGATGATATCCTGCTCATATTCACGCCTTAAACGTTCCAGGGCAATTTCCATGTGCAACATGCCCAGGAACCCTATACGGTATCCATAGCCAAGAGCGGCCGAGTTTTCTTTTTCAAAAACAATTGAGGAGTCATTAAGGTTGAACTTTTCCAACGCCACCCCAAGCTTGGCGTAATCACTTGTTACGATAGGATAGACACCACAATATACCATCGGCTGCGACTTCCTGAACCCGGGAATAGCCTCTATTTCTGGATGGTCAGCCGACACAACCGTATCGCCAACGTGTATTTCACCAGCATTCCTTATCAATGCCACCGCATATCCGACATCGCCTGCTTTCAGGCTGGCAGACTGTGATAAGCCCAGGCTAAAGTATCCGACATCTTCTACTTCAAATACTTTTTCAGAAGATTTAAGCATAATCTTGTCGCCTGGAGAAATAGAACCCGAAAATACACGAAGATGAGATATTACACCACGGTAGGCATCATAGAACGAGTCAAAAATAAGGCATCTCAGCGGATCATAGGCGCTTCCCACCGGCGGGGGTATCCTGTCAACGATCTCTTCCAGAAGCTCCGAAACCCCTGTACCGTCCTTGGCCGAAACGTGAAGTATATCTTCCAGATGCAAACCCAGCATGGTATAGAGCTGCAGACTGCAATCGTCAACCATTGCCCCCGGCAAGTCTATCTTATTGATAACCGGGATGATCTTCAATCCGGCATCGATGGCAAGATTTGCATTGGCGATGGTCTGCGCTTCCACACCCTGCGTAGCATCCACCAGTAACACAGCACCCTCACATGCGTTTAAGCTACGGGAAACCTCGTAGCTGAAGTCTACATGCCCCGGCGTGTCTATCAAGTTTAAAATGTAGGCGCCGCCGCTTTTCGCTGCATACGGGATTCGAACCGACTTTGCCTTGATGGTAATGCCTCTCTCACGCTCAAGGTCCATACTATCCAGCATCTGGTCCATGCTGGTCTTCCTGACCATACCTGTAATTTCAAGTATCCTATCGGCAAGCGTGGACTTGCCGTGGTCAATATGCGCTATGATGCAAAAGTTCCTTATGTTATCCATCTGACTAACAATAAAAAGCAGGATAACTGCTGTGCCTGGGAGCAGTTATCCTGCCACATTCACCTTATATTTATTATACTACTCTTCGCCGGAATTCACTTTACGCGCCATCTTAAGAAGCATACGCTGTTCGGCAGCGGCGATATTGTACCTGGTGCGCGTTATTACATCCGGATTCACGGACACAGAAGTTATTCCCCATTCCACAAGTTTTTCAGCATACTCAGGGTAATTGGAGGGCGCCTGTCCACAAATAGAGCAGGTTATTCCATTCTTACGGCAGGTCTTGATAATCAGGTGTATAGCGTCCATAACAGCCTTATCACGCTCATCGTAGAGGGGAGCACATATTTCACTATCCCGGTCCACACCCAAGATCAACTGGGTCAAATCATTGGAACCGATTGACACGCCGTTTATGCCAGCCTTGGCATAGTCCTCAAGCCAGTAAACAACCGAAGGTACTTCGGCCATGACCCAAAGCTGCATGTCCCTGTCTTTGCCCAATTCGCTGTTGTCGATTATCTCTTTGCAGCGTTTAAATTCCCAGAGTGTGCGGACAAACGGTATCATTAAATGTAAGTTCTTGTCCTGCTCCCTGACCTTTTGAAGCACCTTTAACTCAAGCTCAAAGAGATCGGGATTCTGGACATATCGGTAACATCCCCGGAAGCCGATCATTGGATTCTGCTCGACAGTCTCATATTTGTCACCGCCGCGCAGGTTACGGAACTCATTGGTGCGGAAATCGATGGCGCGGTAGATAACAGGACGGGGGCTGAATGCACGGGTGAAAATTCGCAGTTTTTTAACCATGGCATCGATGAACTGGTTGCTTTTACCGTCTTCCATGAGTTGCCTGGGATGAACACCATCGCAGGCATCGATGACCATGAACTCGGCCCGCAATAGCCCTACACCATCTACGTCTTCCCTGGCAATTCTCTCAGCCTCGTGCGGCATGGCAAGATTTATGTAAAGTTTAGTTGCCGTAATAATAGGAGCCCCACCTGACGCCATGACAGGGACCTGCCCCTCTTCCTTCTTTTCTTCCTTTAATTTACCCTCATATATCACGCCATGAGTACCATCAACCGTCACCAGCATCTTATCTTTCAATACTTTTGTTGCATTGCGGGTACCGACAACGCAGGGCAATCCCATCTCACGTGACACAATAGCTGCATGGCACGTTATACCGCCGCCATCAGTCACAATGGCCGATGCCTTTTGCATAAGAGGCACCCAATCAGGAGTCGTCATTTCGGCAACGAGCACATCGCCGCTTTCAAAACCTTCGTCTTTATCAGGCGAAGACAACACACGCACTTCACCACTACCGCGTCCGGGACTGGCACCCAATCCCCTGATAAGCTCCTTGCTTTCCTCATCCTCATGCGTCTCAGCCTCTTCTCCGGCAGCCTTAATGAGAGTAGTTATAGGCCGTGACTGGACCATATACACATTGTGATCTTCTATCGCCCATTCGGTATCCTGCGGACTACCGTAGTGTTTCTCTATTTTCAACCCCAGTTTGGTTAGATCCTTTATTTCAGCATCCGTGAGCACCTGCTGCTCAGCTTCACCATCAGTTAAATCAACATGCTTGTTCTGGCCCTTGGCGTCCCTTATAATCTTAAAATTTTTATGCGATATCCTTACATCTTTTACCTTACTGGACGCCTTATCCACTATATAATAATCCGGGGACACAAGCCCGCCTACCACAACTTCTCCCAACCCAAAGGCACCCTCAATAACCAGGCTGCTCATGTCATTATTACTGGGGTTAACAGTAAACATAACACCGGCTTTTTCGGAGTCGACCATTTTCTGTACAACTACAGCAATAACAGGCTCTTCGAGAAACTCCTTTTTTGAGCGATAAAAAATGACACGTGCACCATATAAGGAGGCCCAACACTCTTTGACTTTCCTGATTAAATCCTCTTTGCCATGCACATTGAGGAAAGTAGCATTCATGCCTGCGAAGGACGCTTGTTCCGAATCTTCCATGGTAGCCGAGGACCGTACGGCCACATATTGTGACTTCCGACCGTCTCTCTTCGAAAGCTCTTCATAAGCCTTGAGAATCTCATTGCGGATAGTAGGCGGCATGTCCGTGCCTATGATCATTTCCTGGACTTCCCTGGCCTTAGCCTGCAAAGCGTTGGTATCATCAACATCCAACCCTTCTATTGAATGCGCGATTTTTTGCGAAAGACCGCTTTCCGTTGTAAAAAGCAGGTACGCCTGCGCAGTGACGACATAGCCACCCGGCACCGGCAAACCGGCCTTTACCAACTCGCCAAGGTTGGCACCCTTTCCACCAGCTTTATTTACATCAGTCTTGCCCAGATCTGCAAACCACTTTACTATTTCCATAGATCGAACCTCCTACAGGATTTTAAAATTATATACGAGATGAGGTGTACAAATCTAACTAACATTAGTCCTTAACTTCAGAGGACAGCGAAAAGAAGATTACAGGCACAGTATGATATTAAAGAGATAGTATGGGGATGGATTTAAAATAACGATCGTCGATACTCTTTTTCTGTTCCCAGGTTTCCTTAAATGGAGTGTAAACGACCTTATTATTAACTTCACCAACTGCATGGCCTTTTTTGCCATTTATCAAGCCTTCGACCGCAGCTATTCCAAGGTTGCTGGCCAATATTCTATCGGTTGATGAGGGGGAACCGCCCCGCTGAATATGACCAAGCGTACATACACGGCTTTCCACTTTCAATCTTAATTCTACATATTTGGCAATATTTATCGTATCTTCAGTATGGTTTCCTTCAGCCACGACAATGATGCTGCTCCGCTTTCCCCGTTTGAAACTGTCTTTTAGATTTTGGCAAAGCTCCTCGAGATCTATCTTAACTTCAGGAATAATAATCTGCTCTGCCCCACCAGCCATACCTACTTCCAGAGCAATGAAACCCGAATTGCGTCCCATAACCTCTACAAAAAATATCCTTTCGAAAGCCGAGGCGGTGTCTCTGATGCGATCGATAGCGTCGAGCGCAGTATTCACCGCCGTATTAAATCCAATAGTATAATCGGTCCCCCAAAGGTCATTATCTATGGTCCCTGGTACGCCGATAAATCCAATATCGCTTTCATTGCCCAGCATCTCCGCTGCCCGGAACGTGCCATCACCGCCAACGACCACACAACCATCCATCCCTTCATTTTTAAGCGCTTCAATAGCTTTTTTCCTACCGGCTTCTTCATACATCTCAGGACATCGCGAGGTTTCCAGAATGGTCCCGCCTCTCTGTATAATATTCGCCACCGAGCGCCGGGAGAACTTCTGGAACTCACCATTAATCAGGCCTGAGTAGCCCCGCCTTATGCCGACAATTTCCAGGCCATGAAAGACCGCACAGCGCACGATAGCCCGTATGGCGGCATTCATTCCGGGTGCATCACCACCACTGGTCAATACGCCAATTTTCTTAAACTGCTTCTTCATCCTGTATATAAGTTAGCAAAATTGTACTTAATGCACAATGCGTAGAAATACTACTTTCCCTCAGCAGACTCCAACGCCTTCAAATAAAAACGCTCCGCATATTCCTTGGCCATCCGGCTGGTATTGAAGAACGGAGAATTCGAGCGTATGGTCTCCTTCATCATCTTAACCCAACCCAGGGGTGTACCAGCCGTATCGAAATCATAAAACAGAGGAACAATTTTATTTTCAAGCAGGTCGTAGATCGTATTGGCAGTGTGATCATCCTGTTCCTCAAGGCTGATATTTGCTTTCTCTTCTATACCCCACCCGTTATAGCCATTATAAGCTTCAAACCACCATCCATCCAGCACACTCAAATTTAAAACGCCGTTCATCGAGGCTTTCTGACCGCTGGTGCCACTCGCTTCCATCAGAAAACGGGGGGTATTCAACCACACATCCACTCCACTCACCAGATCCCTGGCTAAATGCATATCATAATCTTCTACAAAGGCTATCCTTCCACCGAATTGGGGATCTTTAGCCAGATTATATACCTGCTGCATCAATCTTTTCCCATCTTCATCGTTAGGATGCGCCTTGCCGGCAAAAACAATCTGAACCGGCTGAAGGTCCCGATTGATAATTTTCTTCAGCCTCTCGATGTTCCTGAAAATCAACGTGGGTCTTTTGTAGCCGGTAAACCGCCTGCAGTATCCAATGGTCAAGGCCTCCGAATCCAGCAGGGCACCCATTGCCAGTGGCTGAATTGGAGCCACGTTTGACTGTGACCATCTGTGTCTTGCCCTATCCAATATTGCACCAATGAGTTTGAGCTTCAACCACCGGTGCATGTTCCACATAGCTTGATCAGGAATATTGTGTATATTTTCCCACATTGACAACTCATCTTGCCGCTTAATCCAATCGTCCGCTAAATACGTCTTAAACAGCAGGTCGAACTGGGGTGCCAGCCAAGTGGGGGCATGAACTCCATTTGTTATCGAGCTGATCGGCACATTCTCTTCAGGTAAATCAGGCCATAGCGGATGCCACATCTTTCTGCAAACCTGGCCATGGAGTTTACTAACGCCATTTGAAAAACCGGCTAATCCCAAACTGAGTACAGTCATGTTAAACGACGACCTATCCGAATCAAGAGTACCGAACTTCATAAACCTGTCCCGATCAAGGCCAAGCTGTCCCCAATAGTTATGAAAATATTTATCGACAAGGTCTATAGAGAAGGCGTCGTTGCCCGCCGGCACCGGTGTATGTGTTGTAAATATTGTGGAGGCTCGTACAGCGCTGGTGGCATCCTCCAATGAAATACCCTTCTGGACCATCTCACGAATACGCTCCACCATCATAAATGACGTGTGCCCTTCATTAGCATGCCATATTGACGGGTTTATACCCAAAGCTCTCAATATCCGAACACCACCCAATCCAATGACCAATTCCTGCAACAAACGAATTTCCCTGTCTCCACCGTATAGCCTGGCTGAAAGCCCACGATATGCCTGAGGGTTTTCATCCAAGTTGGTATCCAGCAAATATAGCGTTACACGACCAAGGTTGACCTTCCAGGCGGAAACGAATACGGATATACTGTCAAGGGGAACAGATACAGTCAGTAATTTACCGTCAGGTGCGATCACGCGTGAGACCGCTACATTCTTGAAATTCAACTGGTCATAGACCTCATTTTGCCAGCCTTCCTGCGAGACAAACTGGTGGAAATAACCCTGTGGGTACATGAAGCCAACACCCACCAACGGTATCCCAAGATCGCTCATTTCCTTGCAGTAGTCACCAGCCAGCACACCCAAACCACCAGCATACAAAGGAAGCGAATTATGTACGGCAAATTCCAGCGAGAAATACGCGGTTAACTTATTCAGATGTTCAGAATGATTATTAGCAAACCATGTATCGGACGGCGATATACCAGTCCGGTACTCCTTCATACAGGCATCATACCTGCGAAGATAATCAGCATCCGCCGCACTGGCCACAAGCTGGTAGTAGTAAATCCCATTCAGAAAAGCAACAGGATTGTGCTCAGTGGACTTCCATAATGACCTGTCCAGCTTTTTGAACAGCTGCCTGGCATCTGAATGCCAACTCCACCAAAGGTTATACGCAACCTCGCCAAGTCCTTCAATTCGCTCAGGAATTTTAAGTTTACTTATGGAATCCATTAAAGAACCCAGCCAACCTAAATATCAAACGTCTCACTATACCCAACAATAATGTTAATTATAAGGAAATGGCCTTTCACTTTACAAACAACTCTCCAAATATTACTTTGCACACAAATAATTAAACCTGTATACTTAATACGGTTGCATAGTAAATCATAGCTTATAAGAGGTTTCTTATATGAAGATAAACGTCATGCAGGACGTATTACAGGCAAATGACAGAATTGCCGGGGAAAACAGGCAGCTATTCAAGAAAAACCGGAACCTGGTCCTGAACTTGATGAGCTCGCCCGGCGCAGGAAAGACATCATTACTGGAAAAGACCGCTGAGAAACTGGCGGGCAAATTGAGGCTCGGTGTTGTGGTGGGCGATATTGAAACGACCAGGGATGCAGATAGAATCGCTAAGTATCACATCCCCGCCATACAACTCACCACAGGCACAGCCTGCCACCTTGATGCCAATATGGTAGCATTGGCCTTGCCGCATTTATCGCTTGATAAAATAGATATACTGGTAGTGGAGAACGTCGGTAACCTGGTATGCCCAGCCGAATTTATAGTCGGCGAGGACTACAAGATCATGATCTTGAGCGTGACCGAAGGCGACGAAAAGCCGCTAAAGTACCCGCTGATGTTCCGTGAATCCTCCTTGATGCTGATAAATAAGATAGACCTGTTGCAATATACCAACTTCAATCTAAAAGAGGCCAAATCCAACGCCCGCAAGATAAATCCTGATATCGATATTATTGAGATATCATGCACTAAAGGTACCGGCCTAGATGAATGGATTTCCTGGCTGACCGCTCACTATCAGAAAAAGCTGGGTGATCTGACTAATGCATGAAATGGGCATTGCCCAGAATATCCTGGAAATTGCACTGGAAGCCGCTAAAAGGGAAGGAGCAACTAAAATTATCAGGATCGACCTGGTAGCCGGCGAATTGCGCGGCCTCGTTCCCATGCAAATGACTTTCTGCTTCGGCATAGTTGCCCAGAACACAATCGCCAGCTCGGCATATTTAAATATAGAAGAGACCCCCGTAACAGCCCACTGCGATGACTGCGGCGCCGATTTCAAGGTAGAAGAATACAAATATTTATGCCCAAAATGCGGAAGCGCCAAGGTGCAAGTAACGGGCGGGTCCGAACTCCGCGTCAAAGATATTGAGATAGAATAACCCCCCCCCTGTATCCAGTGTCGTTCCTCAACGATACGCTTGCGAACTCAGCAACCGCGCATTCTTCCAATAACTGTTTGACCTTTTCCGTCGTTGAATCCCCTCGCCGTTCATTATCAGTTGTATGTACCGTTCATTAATGAGATGCTCGCCTATTCAGTCTCGTCCTGTGCAAGAAATCATCGTGTTCCCCAGTCTCGCCTTGCTTTAGAAGATACCAGTGCTTGACATTTTTTATTGATTGATGTCTAATTGAACACGATTCAGTTAGGTTGTCGGGCGTTTCGGTTGCACCAACCTGTGGCGGTATATAGATATGTTCCGCCGGTTGGATTTTTACAATTGGCAGCTCAATTACGTTGACGCTCGTGTGTGGCATAAACTTGGCCGACTAATTAAAACGAATGTGAGGTAGGTCATGACAGAAAATCAGCAGGTCTCAGGGCCCAACACCATCGGAGACACAGAACGAGTCCCTCTGGGCGTGAAATTTGGTTACGGAATCGGCGATTTCGCCTTCAATCTGGCATTTCAGGTTACAGCTGTTTTCCTAATCTATTTCTACACCGATGTATTCTTGGTAAGTGCAGCAGTTGCCGGCACTATCTTTCTTGTATCGAAAATATGGGATGCTGCTTTCGATCCGGTCATGGGATACATTTGCGACCATACAAAGTCACGCTGGGGTAAAAAACGGCCTTACCTGCTGTTCGGCTCGATACTGTTGGGTATTTCGCTGGTTCTACTTTTTGCCGGTCCCAACCTTTCAGAGTCAGACCGGGTATTATACGCATTCTTTACATTCATATTTTTCTGTTCAGCAATCTCTGTGGCAAATGTTCCCTACGGTGCTCTTACAGCGGATCTATCGCTTGATACACGCGAGAGGTCGTCGATCTCCGGTTATCGCATGACCTTCGCACTCCTGGGAACGCTCACTGCGGCCGGTGTGACGAAACTGTTAGTAAGTAGTTTCGGTAATGAATTGACCGGATTCAGGGCAATGGGTGTCATTTACGCTGTCATTATTGTTGTCATACTGCTGGTTACATTCGCAACCGTAAAAGAGAGGGGTTTCTCTTCGGGTGAGATCAAACAGTCCTTTAAAAAGGATCTAGCCCTGGTAGTAAAAAATGGCCCCTTTCTCATTCTTACAGGCGCGACATTGCTAGTGATGGTCGCAGTCAATACGCTGGCAGCAGTTGTAAACTAGTACTTCAAATATACCCTCCAGGCCGAAGGTATGATACCCATCGCTTTTCTCGTACTCTTTGTCACTGCTGCTATTTTCCTGCCCCTCTTCGTGTTTATTTCCAATAAGCGCAGCAAAAAGTTCGCCTTCAGCATAGGCATGGCTATTTTTGCAATCGCCTTGGTCCTTTTGTACTTTCTCGGGGAGAAAGGACTTGAATATACAATTCCGATCCTGTTTGTGGCTGGCGTAGGAATGGCAACCGTTTTTCTATGCCCCTGGGCTATGATTCCCGATACAGTTGAATTTTCCGAATGGAAGACCGGGTTACGCCGGGAAGGAATAATTTACGGTTTCTTTTGGGTCAGCTTCAAAATAGGCGCCGCAATTGCAGGTTTTATTGCCGGTCAGGGGCTCAGCCTGGCCAACTATGTTCCAAATATCGTGCAGAGTGAGGGTACATTGTCAGTAATTAGACTTTTGATCACAATTGTGCCCCTTGCATTCATTCTGGCAAGCATTGTGCTCATATCCCGTTATCCTATTAATGCCGAAATGCACGCTAAAATGCTGACTGAGATCGGTGACCGCAAATCAAAATAATGGTGTTTACATGCTCCATCAAGGAGGTTTGAGTCATATGTATGTAGGGGAGGCATCAAGGCACTAAACTCCAATATTTAATTGTCATTTGATTCTGAGGTGAACTTGAAGGCAGTAATTAA
>Ga0182021_10004703_pt1 | contig 16082 bp, 15 predicted proteins | sample 612E3MmetaG_FD_120493 | JGI IMG/M metagenome (GOLD analysis project Ga0182021, IMG submission 120493) | Permafrost microbial communities from Stordalen Mire, Sweden - 612E3M metaG (Illumina Assembly) | ecosystem: Environmental > Terrestrial > Soil > Wetlands > Permafrost | place: Sweden... | reverse complement strand
CGATTCAATGTGTTATTCATAACGCCGGCTTTGAGCAGTATTGTCTGATCCTGGATGTAATTTTTGTAAAAAAGAAAATGACCGGAGATATAGGAATATTATTTTTTCTACAGGCCCTATAAATATAAATATTCTGCTTGATAATATTGAATACGGATTTATTGGAAGTTCCTCCGAATCTCATCTTTACAAATATTTTGGGAACATAGACTGATTTGACCTCAAATCTCTCCAATAAGCGAGCCAGTAATTCAACATCAGCGGCAAAAGAATAAGTTAAATCAAAATTCCCGTATTTTTCATAAATCAACCGCCGGGTGAAAAAGGTCGGATGGGGCGGCATCCAGCCCCGGGAGAACAATCCTTTTTCAAAAGAACATGATTTCCAGTAGCGAATTATTTTTTCAGGATTATTTTTATTAACGTAAATCAAATCAGCATAACAGGCGTCGAGAGAATCGTCACCCATGACCCTGGAAACGTTTTCTAAAACATGACTATCGTAATATACATCATCGGAATTAAGAATCCCTATAACATCTCCGGTTGCCATACCGATGCCCTTGTTCATCGCGTCATACATGCCCCTATCCGGCTCACTAATCAGGCGAACCGGATTTTTTTTCCATTCGCCTACGATGGCCTGTGTTCCATCAACAGAACCGCCGTCAACAACAATGTGCTCAATGTTTTTATATGATTGCGAAGCAATTGATTCCAGTGTGTCTTTTATTGTCGCCGCGCTGTCGCGGCAAACAGTTATAATGGATATCTTCAACATGTCCCCCAAAAACCTCTTCGATACAGATTATATCTTCAACTCACCTTTTTTGCCGCACAATACGGGAGATTTCTTCTTGTTGTTTTTTATAAAATCAACTTTCTCCGGAGATAACTTCCAGTTGTTTTGCAGTTGTCCGTAATCCCTCAAATCTGTAAATTTTAAATATAAATCTGGGCATATTTGCATTATGCCCAGAATAAAAATTTTGATAAAGTACTTGCCCATCGTGAGATAATATTTATGACCTGATTCAATTACACCTTCCCGCCGGAGCTCCTTTAATGTCTGTAAATGCGCCTTGTTTGTATCAATTGCTTTTCTTAAATTTATATCCCTTTCTTCCTGATAAATTGTCAAAGCATCTTCAAACCATAACCCTTTGTGTTTTATCGAAAGCGTCCAGATAACTCTGGCATCTTCAGCCGGGCCGCCAATCCCCTTTGTTATTTTGTATCTGATTTTTTCCGCGATATATTTTTTCAGGGCCAGAGTGGGATGAACAAATTCTCTCGGCAGACAGCCGGATGGATTATGAAAACCTCTGGTGCCTTTTATTTCTATATAATTATTCACCACCACCGCGTATGAGCAGAAATAATCATAGTTTTGAAGTCTCGCCTCTTCAATTATTTCAAGGCGTTCTGGGAAATTCAGATCATCAACATCCCATATAACAATCCAATCGCTCGTTGATTCGCTGATTGCCAGATTGCGCGCGTAGCCGCGGCCTTTATTCTGCTTATATGAAAACAAGCGAACACGGGTGTCTTTAATTTTTCTAACAGATTCTGCGGTACCGTCGGTTGAACCATCGTCAACGACAACCCATTCCCAATTAATAAAAGACTGTAAAAGAAGATTTTCATAACACCTCCCTATAAAATCAGCGCCATTATAAATTGGTGTTATGACTGAAAGCGTCGGTTTTTGATCCATATTTGATTCCTTATGTTCCTTTGCTGATTTACATTAATCGGAACTCTTTTTAAATAAAGAATCCCCTAAGCCGCAAAGCAGACAAATTTGACTCAAATAGGAAATTCCCCAAATAGCCAAACGCCTGCCTCCTACCTCCGGACGCTTCTTCACTCCGAGAAGAAATATTAAAATAATTCTGTTCGGAACGGGAATCAGTAAACGAATCATTAAATATAGCGTTCTACAAAAACGCCATCTTCTTTCTTTAATCGTCAATAAAAGCCCCGTTCCGTAAAGCCGGCTTTTTCTCAGCACTCTTATAAAATTTCTTGCCGGATGATACACTATCGCGTCCGGAGCGTAAATTAACGAGAAACCCCTATTCATTCCCCTGCCCGTCCAGTTCATATCACCTCCTGACTTAACCTCTGGAAACAAACCCATTTTGCCGAACAGATTTGACCTGACAAATAAATTGGCGGTCACGGCACCTATTTTATAATATATAAAACTGTCGTTATGTAAACTATTTAAAGAATCAAAACACTCGGCGACCGATTTCTGCTCAGAGAAAATAAATTCAATCTTCCCCCCGGCCATGTCCGAGTTTTGTTCATTCAAAGCCCTCACACCATTTTCTATCCAGTTTTTTATCAGGAATGCAATCGGCATCAGTGAATGCAATTATTTCTCCTTGAGCAGCCGCTAAACCTTTATTCCTTGCAGCGTAAGAACTGTCTTTTTCATTTTCATATTCGAGTATAACCGGATATTTTTTTATTATTTCTATTGTATTATCCTGTGAGCCGTTGTCCACAATTATTACCTGCATTTTATCCTGAGGATAATTTTGCTTCAGCAAAGCCGCCAATAATATTCCGATGGTCTTTTCACCGTTCTTAACTGGTACAATTACGCTGACCGGCGGATAATTTTCATTAGAGTGTTTTTTATTCATAAATATGATCAGTTTTTCGACGATCAACTCGTTATATTTTCAAATATATAAAATGGACTTATTTTCTACTGTTTTTTTCAAAACATTACCGCGCTAAATAAATAATTTATAAAAAGTTATACAAACTATTCATTCCGCAAAATTTCTGCTTGAAATAAAAAATAAATTATTTATTTCATTTCGATTTTTTAGAAATCATTTTTGATATTGACTATTGATTAAAGTCCTGCAAATCAAAGGGACGCGGCACGAAACCCAGATCGCGGCGCGCTTCAGCGTGATCAAAAACCATATCCTTATTCATCCGTTGGGCCATAGCCGCCGACCATTGGCGGAAACGCGGAAATATTCGCAATATAAAAACAGCCAGACGAAAAAGCCAGAGAGGGAATTTCACAAATCTTGGTTTTTTCCCCAGCGCTGAAAAAATGCGGCAGACCATTTCCCGATAAGCGATTGTATCTCCGCCCGATATATTATAACAGCGGTTAATCGCCGCGCGCGCGCTTAAAGCCGCCGCGCAAGCGGATGCCACATCATGCGCATGCACCGGCTGCCTCAATCCGCGCGCATCTCCTAAAACACAGAAAAAAGAGAAACGCCGGATAAAAGAAGCAATGACACTTATATTCCTGTCACGTCCCCTGCCATAAACCAAGGTTGGTCTTAGTATCGTGAAAGTTAAATTTTCTTTTTTTGACCAGACAATCAAGCGCTCTTCATTTTCCGCCAGAGCTTCGGCCAGTTTTTTTTCCGCGGGATCGGATGACTCTTCCTTGGTAAATCTGCTTGTTGATGAAACCACCACTATATGCCTTGCGCCATAGGCCAAAAGTAGAGGAAAATATTCCGGTAAAACCGTAATCGGAGCAAGACTAATCCAAAAAGTAATTTGTTCTTCTTTTTGACGAATATTATTGCTGTCCGGCAAGACGGCTTTTGTAAGCTGTTGCCAAATAACAGGATTATCTTTTAATGATTTTTTTGCGCTTCGGGCATCGCGTGAAAACGCCACGACATCGAAGCCCTCTTCAACTAACAAGGGCAGTAGATATTCGCCGATTATACTGGTCGCGCCGAGAACGCCGACGCGTCCTTTATAAGTTGTCATGTGTCAGCCTTTGTCTAATGTGATGGACGCTATAGCGAACAGTCATGGCGCCGAATCTTAACCAAACACCAAATCCTACAATCCATAATAATATACCCGGATACTGATGGCGGAAAAATTTATTATAGAAGCGAAGCATCCCTTTATGTTTGTGCCATTCCACAAAAATAGGCCGTGTTTTGCTGCAAACACCCTTGTAATGAATTACAAGAGCATCGGGCACAAACATAATTTTCCAGCCCTTCTGGTGTAAACGCATGCACCAATCTAGATCTTCGCAATGCAAAAAATAACCAGCATCCAAAAGGCCGACATCCAGCAATACGTCGCGCCTTACCAACATGCAGGAGCCGGAAATGGCTTCAACCTCAATTGAGCTGTCCGGCAGAGGCTTTTGATGTAGAAGAAAATCCGAGAAGAGATGGGGATATCGTTTACTAAGCTTGGACAACTTAACAGTGCGAACAAAAGACCGCCATGGCGTAGGCACGGCACGCCGCCCCCCTGCTTGCTCTGTGCCATCAGGGTTGAGAAGCAGCGGCCCGACCATTCCAACTTGCAATGATGATTTAATACAGGATAATAACTTTTCCAGAGCATCCTTATCAATAATACAATCTGGATTCATCAAAAGCAGATAATCGCTTTCTCCGTTGGCAGCGATACCTATATTGCAGGCTTTAGCGAAGCCTAAATTTTTACTATTGCGTATGCAAACTAGACGGGATTGCAACCCGGCGAGGTTCTCAATGTCCTTTAAACTGTTATCTTTAGAATCGTTATCAATAACAATTATTTTAGTAACAGAAGCTGAACACAACAGCGAATTGACCGCCTTTTTTAATATGGGACCGGCATTATAGTTGACAATAATAGCGGATATTTTTGACATTCAAAAACACCTTTCCCTGACTTATTTTAAGCCAATTAAAAACCGCTTATCCAAAACCTTCCAGATTTCACTATCAGAGGCGGTGCGATTTTTCTGGATATCGCGCCGCTTCCGCCACATACGGGGGATACCGCAGAGAGCATCCCATTTTGCCTTTAGAATCACAATGCCTTGTCCATATAAAGAAAACCAGACAATGGTTATAAGGTTCAGAACGATGTGCATGGGAAGAATCAGCCAGAAAAGAACACCGGGCATGTTCTTAACATACGTCCAAACTAGATTTCGGTGACCGTGATAAACGGCAAAATCACTACGGCTCCCACCTGTTGTCGCTGATCCGACATGATACGCCACGGCATCCGGCACCAGCAGGCAATGATGACCAGCCAGCTGCAGACGAAAACCCAGATCAACATCTTCAAAATAACAAAAGAAATCTTCATCAAATCCCCCTGCTGATTCGAACATGTCTCGCCTATATAGCGCCGCCGCCGCGCAGGGAGAAAATACCTCTCTGGGTTCAAATGCATCCCGTGATATGGTTCGGCCATGTCCTTCACGCCAAGCAAGACCGCTTATATGCATCGTATCGCCGTCACCGTCAAGTATTTCATGATTTGCAGCTTGCGCCAAACGAGATGCAAAGAAGGAATATTCAGGATGTGTATTTGCGGCTGTGAGCATTTTGTTTAACCAGTCTGGGGCCAGAAACGCATCAGGATTTACTAATGCTATCCATTCACAATCTGCCGTTTTTCGGAGAAGCAAATTATTGCCCGCGGCAAATCCCATATTAGAGTCACTTCTGTAAAATTTAACCAAAGGATATTTGGAGTAAAATTCCTTCGGCAATGGTTCATCGCTGCCATTATCCAAGACAAGAATTTCCACTGTCGGATATTTCTGATTAATTATGCTCTCCAGACAGCGCTGGAGCATATTCGACGAATTCCAATTGATTACGAGAAAAGCGACTCGTTCTTTCAAGAAAACACCCCATATAAATAAAAATGTCGTATCGCAATTATCCGCTACGGATTTAACTGGAGCGCTGGAGTATCCAGATAGAGGTTGAGCTTTTCTTTTTTTAGATACTCCAATTTTTGCTTCAGGCGTGTTTGTTCCGGTGACGGATATATGGTAAAATTAGCTGCGCGTGTTGCCGTTTCAATGTTCTCCGTTTGCAGATAAACGGCCTTCCATTTGGTCTTGCCCTCATAGTACCACTTCAGCGTGCTACGGTCAGCTTCTCGTAAAGGAAAACTGGCAGCGATCAGGCCGGCAACAGCCGCCACCAGCAAGAACCGCCGTAGGACACCTGGCGGAAGGGTAACCAGCCAAAGATAAATTCCCAGGAACCCGGGGATCATATGGGTGATGTAACGTGACGCCTGAGCGGCTGACAGACCCAATGGTACCCGTCCAATTGCCGCGTTGATGCAGAAAATGAGAGTGAAAGCCGTTAGAACGGCGATAATCATATCAGACGAAGATTCAGCTGTGGCTACCTGCGGTCGCAAAACGCGGATTGTGTGGACTATTGCCAGGATGCCCATGAGAGAAAGGAAGAAAAATCCGGTGATATAGGAAAGCACCGTGACGCCCTTGACGCCGCAAAAGTTGGCCAACATCAAAGCCATGAATTGCGGATATCGCCACCATTCAGGAATCGGAAAGCGGAAGCCCGCTATCGCCGGAGAGAACTGATATCCCACGAAGAACGATCCCGTCACTAGCAGTGAAATCGCCACACCAGTCAGAGCAAGCCAAAGGCCTTTTCGATCACGCGCGCGATGCGCGTGGAGAGCTTCCGCACCGAAAAGGCATGGCGTAATCATCCCGACGAAAACACCAAACCCCGTGTAAATCAACAGAAAGTTCAGAACAAGTATAGCGCCACATCGTGCCACACCCCTCCCAACCACCCAGACGAGACAATACAACATCAGCAGGAGCAACGGAACCGAACTGTACGAAATATCAGGCGTCCCCGCGAAGAGTTCATACTGGATAGGAGTCAGGAAGATAAGCGGAATCGCCGCATCCGTCCAACATAGACGTTGTCCCAGTCGGGCTCGCAGAGCCAGCGCCACAATCATTGCGAAACAAACAATGCCACCTATAGCAAAAACCTCGGCACGTGTATTCCAACCTGAAAGCACCGCAACGGCCTTGGCAACAATCAAACCCAATCCTTGTCTGTGCGGGCCGTGCTGCCAGCGGAAGAGTTCCCACAAATTCTTATGTTCAAAGAACGATGCATAGAAATCCCACTGGTCCCAGAAAAAGATATTCACGCTGTATGCATCTATGTAGTACCACCAGCGCGCTACTATAAGAAGCGAGAAAGCAATGGACAAAAGCCAGATTTTCCCAACAAAATATTCGTTGCGCGCCGCAAATATTATGAGACTGTATAGACCAATAAAAATTAGCAGACTCAATAGACCATATCCTATTATTGCCCATCCCCGCTTTGCTATATAGTCGGTCCAACGTCCTTGGTTCTTGATTGAGGAATTTTCTATTTGTATTATTGGATCGTTGGCATTTTCCACAGTATGAATAACCAGTGTATTGTTATGGGTATCCATTTTATCAATTTGTTGTATGGGTCTAAAATCCTGGAGTGGAAACTTTTTGATAATATCGCCTTGCTTGTTTTCAATCCACGCATCTTTTATTCTTACCTCAGCAGGCACATTTATCGGATCAAAGCGTATTGATCGTATTGCCTTCGCAGGCAATATTGAAAATGTGAGTTTTTTCCAATTCCCATTTTGAACAGCGATTGAACAGGAATCTGCCTCATTGTAGCCCTTACCCGCATCATAGAATACCTGACTGATTCCCGATACGGATGACTCCATATCAACAACAAAATTTAATTGATGATAACCATTGTAATCTTTATATCCGGCCACTACTGCTATAAATAGTGAACAGATAATGAATTTAATTATTATTTTACGATTAAAAATCATGCACCCTTTCTTTTACTCATAGACCTTGCGTTTATTTTATTCCCAGACCGCGCACCCATGCCCCTTGTTCCTGAATTCTTATTTGCTGAAATTCCGCTCTCTTTAGATAAACTTCTATTTCCTGCGGAGTTGACGACTTACTAATTTGTGGCGGACGGTAACGCGGATACTGCCGCCTATGGATTTCAAATACATCCCATCCCTCAGTTGAGCAAAGGTTGAAATTATCCACAAAGATCCGGCCGCCCGGGCGAAGCACACGGTACGCTTCCAGAATGTAGTTGTAACGATCCCACTCATCTAAATGCATAAACACCACCGTACAATAAACAAGGTCAATCGAAGCTTCAGGAATCGGAGATAAATCGAATCCTGATATCTCGATTAATTTTACATTATTAAAGGATGTCAACCGGCTGTTGGCGTGCTTAAGCATATTGATGGATACATCACAACCAATCCATTGTTTACACAGGGGCGCCAGAACCTGGCCCACGCGGCCAATCCCGCATCCGATTTCAAGAACGACATCATCGGGTTTAATTCCAACACTCGCCTCCAAAACTCTTCTTGTTTCTTCTGCGGTCGCTCGTATTTCATTTTCTTCAACATCGCCAATGACATGCATGGTTGCTTGCCGAAAAGTCCGTGACAAAACATTCCATGTAGATTTATATTCATGTCTGCTCTCCGGTAATGCAGATTGATAATCAATGCTGCCCTCCGGTAAAGTGGGTTGATCGATAACTAAAATTTTTCTGATTTTTATTCTAAGACTTAAAGGTAAAATTTTAGTATACAGTTCGCGCAGATGTTTATGCATAATATTGCTGAAATGTTTTCGACGCACTTTATCACCTGAAATTCAGTTTAAATTTTTTTTGCACAAATAGCAAACGAAGGACCATTATGATGATCTAATTTATCAAAACCAATCTTTATATCGTTAAATCCAAATTGTTCTAATGCTTTAATAATGCTCTCTCTTGTCAGCCATTTACTTACTGCATGCGAACCTCCACAAAAACCTTCCCAGTACAAGGCTCTTTTATACGATTGGGTTAAGTATTCATAAGTAACCCCGTCATACTCAAACGAACTGACGCCGCTTGAATTGAACCTTTTCAGGAACTTAATCTGCAAGATGGAGGAACAAACTAACTCGCGGTGGCCAGGCCAGTCCGAAGTCCTGATGATCTAAAGTAAGATTCGGACTATAGGCGGGGTCTCTTAGCAGAATGTCACCCCATTGCTGCGTCATATAGGCCACTTCTTTTGCAAAACGTTTTTGTCTTTCCGGTGTATTTTCATAACCACGCGTAGCGGACTCGTAGTGATACAACTCGGCATAAGGTGTCCAGACATTGCGATAACCGGCCTTAATCACACGCAGACAGAAATCAATATCGTTAAAAGCGATCGAAAGATTCTTTTCGTTAAACCCGCCGACTTCTTCATAAATTGTCTTGCGAATCACAAGACAAGCGGCAGTCATGGCTGAGAAATTCTGAATGACACTTGCGCGGCCAAAGTAACCAAGATGATACTTAGGCATTTTATAATGCGCATGACCAGCAACGCCACCCATGCCCAATACAACTCCGCCGTGTTGGAGTGTTTCATCTGGATACCACAGCCTTGCTCCAACGGCTCCCGCACCTGGCCGTAGTGCATGGCTAACCATTTCGGACAACCATTCAGACGAAATGACTTCGAGATCGTTGTTGAGCAATCCCATAACGTCACCCCGCGCCGATTTCACGGCGGCATTATTCAACGCCGAATAATTAAACGGACGGTCGTCCCGCACAACACGAATTTTATGGTCGGATTGCATTTTTTTAAGGTATTGAATCGTTTCCGGATCATCCGAACCGTTGTCAACGATCAGAATTTCATAATTTGGATAGGTCGTTTTCTTAAGAATACTTTCAACACATCGCTGAAGCAATTGCAATCCGTTTCTTGTAGGTATAATCAAGCTGACCAGGGGCAACTTATCCGGCAAAGCGTAGCGTATTCGGTACATCCCGAAATCAAGCAGATCAGCCAAGGCGCTCACACGTTGCCGTTGAAAATGTTCATCCAAAGCTGTTTTTCCCGCAAGCAGAGCATAGGGTTTGGCATTCCCGGATTTTGCTGTGCTTTCGGCGTGCATGCGCCAGTGATAAAGTACACGGGGAATGTGACGAATCTGTTTGGGTTCGATGCGTTCAATGCAGCGTAAGGCAAGATCGTAGTCCTGTGAACCTTCCAATCCCTCTCTGAATCCGCCAATTTCTTTTAAAATATCTGAACGATAAACCCCTAAATGCGTTATCAGATTATGCGAGTAAAACAGGTCAACATTCCAGTCACACTTGAAGTAAGGATCAAATCTCCTGCCGGAGTCATCGATTTTGTCTTCGTCAGAATAAATTAGAAAAACATCAGGATTTTGATTGATGGCATCAGCAACCCAGAAAAGTGCTTGCTCAGCCAGAAGATCGTCATGATCAAGCAAAGCAACCCAATCCCCGGTGGTAAGCTCCAAAGCACTGTTCGAAGCAGCAGAAATATGTCCGTTCTTTTTGCGAAAAATAATTTTTATACGCGGATCTTCTTTAGCATAATGTTCCAGAATCGGGCGGATTCCTTTGTCCTTGGATGCATCATCAGCTATACATAATTCCCAGCATGGATAGATTTGTTTGCGAACTGATTCGATGGCTTCAATCAACCATTCCGGTTTAGGATTATACACAGGCATAATCACCGAGATCAAAGGCTTCCATGTAAAGGTATCAATGCGATTTCTCATGTTAGCACGTAACTCGTCTGTTAGCGTGTCATAACGACGAATCCACTCCGTATAGTCATTTCGATCAATCGCTGCCGAAGTCAGATCCGGTCTAATTTTTGAACTGATTATTCCACTTCGATTTCCTCCAACAAAAAGAATACGCCGTTTTATCCCTCTCCAACCTTCTCTTAAGAAAACGCGCCACGCTTTCCTGGCGCTGCCAATTATCCCGCCACCGAACCGGATAATACTTGGCAACAGCTTAAATACTCCGCCAATATTTCTTATTTTTGAAGATAAATAACGCATCGGTGCGGTAATGCGCCAACTGGAACTTTCACGAATCTCTTCAATGGTTCTCAAGGCTTCATTATATCCAATTGCCACATGTTTGAGACCGACGATCTGCGCATCGCGGTCGGCGACAGCGATATCCTTCTCTGCTGCTTGTTCGGTTAAAGTGTGCATCGCTTCATTGAGGCTGGCAATTTGCGTATCTTTTTCAGCTAGAGACCGAACGCGTTCGGCCAAGACTTGTTCAAGATAAACAGCGTGCTGCTTTAGTTCACTTAACTCAAAACGCTCCAATTGCCGTGAACCTAGCACTGCGAAGTAATTTATTATTGTTTGCTTTTCAGATGAATAGGGTTGCAGCCATTCCAACCTCTTACCACCCGGAAAATTGTTTAGCTGCAATATTCCAAGCCCGCACGAATGAACAAACTCTATATTTCTCGGGTAACGTGTTTGCAGTTCTTTCCAGAGTTTCCAAACTCCGAAATTGCGTTCACGAATATTAGTATCATGAAACATGACTACTGCACCGGGCGCAAGTTTGGGCAGCCAAGTATCAAAATCATGGCGAACTGCCTCATATGTGTGCAGCCCATCAATATGCAACAGCTCTATTGATTCATCTGTAAAACATTCTGAGGCATCATCAAAAGTCATCCGCAACAACTGAGAAAAACTCGCGTAATGTTGTGTGTTATGCTCGTATACCTTGGTAAAAATTTCTTCACCGTAATAGCCTGAATGTTCATCGCCCTGCCATGTATCGACGGCGTAACATTTGGTTGAAAGGCCAGATTCTATAACCGATTGACAAAAAGTAAAATACGAATTGCCGCTATGCATACCCAGTTCAACAAATATCTTGGGTGCTACTTCTCGAATCACCCATGCGGCAAACGGCAAATGCCCCACCCATCCATTCGGAGATTGAAGTGATTTCGGGGTAAATGATTCTGCCGTAATTAAATTGTTTTGAATCATATTATTGTTTCAAATGTTTGAGAAGTAGAATTAATTAAATACTCAGGGTATAAATAAAATTTATCCAACACCTATCAGCAGTCGTTCAATGCTGAAACAAACGATTCAAACTATTTTCTGTATTACAAATAAAACGGGCATAGAGATTTTTACAAATCAAGGATACGTTGTGCCAATCGTCATTTCGTATGTTCAAAATCATGGACAAGTCCTGGTCTGCTAATCATGGAGAATGCAATGTTAAACTTTTTTTTCCGCAAGCGCAATCGACCGAAAATCGGGATCAATTTTTGGCGCAAGTACTCCGGTTCGTGGACTATTCTTGGGAAATTCAGAAGAGTCAACGGCACGTCATATCGCGCCACTGTCCAGAGCAATTTATAAAAACGTTCCAATATAGCATGCTCCTGCATTCCTGGTTCATCGGTGCCCCATAGTCCACCCGGCAAATTCGGCCCTGCTTCCAATCCGCCAATTTCGGCGCGCCGCATTACATCACGCCTGCTCTCTGCCGCAGAGAACAGGTCTCGGACGGGAACAATAAGGTGCTCCACTTTAATATCTCTTTCACTGAGAACAGTATCCAGATACTCACACATCCATGGACTTTTAACGATGAAAGGCGCGTTCGAATCTCTTACATCCCATTCCAGACCGGCATCACAGTTAGGACATGGCTTATCTTTATTCAAGTTAAATCCAGTATCAAATCCCAAGGCGGTAAATAGCTGAACAAGAAAAGTGGTTCCAGCGCGTCCTGTCCCTGATATCAATATATGGTGTTTCATCTGTATATCTAATCCATAAAACGAAAACGGATAATCTGGATGATGGCCGATACCGCGTCCTTCCAGTTAATTTTCTTGCCTTCCTCATAGGTGCGCCCGGCATAGGAAATACCTGTTTCGTATACGCGCAATCGCTTTCCGTTTAATCTCATGCGGGCAATCTTGGCTGTAATTTCCGGTTCAACTCCGAATCGCGGACTCTTTAGCTTAAGTTGATTCACCACTTCACGTGTCAAGACTTTGTAACAAACCTCCATATCCGTCAGGTTGAGGTTAGTCAGCATATTGGAAATGGTCGTCAGAATGTTATTGGCAACCTGATGCCAGAAATACATAACACGATGCGGTTCACCGATAAAGCGGCTGCCGTAAACCACGTCTGCGTTACCGTCCAAAATAGGCTGTAATAATTTGGGATAATCTTTCGGATCATACTCAAAATCGGCATCCTGAACAATAACGATATCTCCTGTAACTTTGGTAAAGCCGTCCCGTAGAGCCGCGCCTTTGCCTTCATTTACAGACCTATTAACTAATTGAAACTTAATTTCCGGAAACTTATCCGGCAATAACTGCATAACTGTCCAACTGGAATCATGCGATCCATCGTTAACAAGAATCAACTCTCTCTCGAGACCGCCGGGAAGCGGTTGTGCAATCACTTTGCTGATGACAGCATCAAGATATTTATCTTCATTGTAAACAGGCACCACAATTGACAATAATTTAAATGTACGTCTTTCCATTACGTTGATCCATCCTTTATTATACTGCCATGATCCATCATTATAACCCGATTACATATCTTTTTTACCTGTTCCGCAGAGTGTGAAGCCAAAACCAGTATGGAAGATTTTTTGATAAACTCTCGGAGTCTGTCTTCCGCTTTTTTGCTGAAATCAGCATCTCCGACAGCAAGCCATTCATCCATAAGAACAATATCAGCAGGAAATGCTGTACATACGGAAAATGACAGTCGCAGGTGCATCCCCGACGAATAGGTGCGCATCGGCATTTTTATATAGTCGCCCAGTTCCGAGAACTCGACGATCTCGTCAATATGTTTATTTATAACTGACCGCGGGATTCCCATGAGAACACAACGTATAAAAATATTTTCATAACCGGTAAATTCCCCATCCATGCCTAATGATAAATCGAGCAGTGAGGCAACAGACCCGTTGACCAGCAAACTGCCATATGTTGGAGCATACACTCCCGCAAGCGCCCTGAGCAATGTGGATTTGCCCGCCCCGTTATTCCCCATTAAGCCTACTCTTTCACCATGTTCGATGGAAAATGAAATGCCGTCGATAGCGCGTACGCTGATACCGCGCGCGTCATTTGCTATACGGCCGCCGGTTGCAGCTCTGATGAGCGTTTTTTTTAATGAACGGCTCGAAGAATCGAATATCGGGTAATCTATTGTCAGGTTTGTGGCAGTGATAAGAGACATAATCTCACCTATAACCAGTATGACACGCGATGTCTGAATTTTTTCAGAAAAAACACAGCCATGACAGCCGCGATGGCAATATATGCCAGCATATAGACCCAGAGAATCCCCGAAGGAGCTGCTCCCAGCAACGGCGCGCGAACAATTTCAATAATGTGATAAAACGGGTTGTAATCAGAAACCCACGAATTCCTGCCGGTCAGCACTTTTTTCATCCACAAAATCGGTGTAAAGAAAAAAATCAGTTGCATAAAAACCGCGACAATCTGAGTTATATCCCTGAATCTGGTGCAGATGATACCGAGCATGATAGATATCAGAAAAAGTAAAATCAAAATTAAAATAAATGCAGGAATTGCCAGTAAGATCATCCAGGAAATTTTATTATATATAAACAGAACGATAATTATAATAATAAAATTATGCCCGAAAAGAATAAGATTGCTCCACAAATTGCGCATTATATGAACGGACAAAGGAACAGACATCTGCTTTATTACTGATTGATACTGAGTAAATGTCGTGCAGGATTTGTTGATCTGAGTTGAAATAAAGAGCCATACAGTCTGTCCTGCTGCAAAATACGGCAGGAATTCGTCAATCGGTGACTTAAAAATATGTGAAAACATATATCCGATAGCACAGACCATAACCCCGGTGCTTAAAGTTATCCATAAAGGTCCGATAAGCGATCGGCGATATTGCTGTTTAATATCGTACCATCCCAACAAAAACCACATATTAAAATATTTGGCTATTGCTTGTATTTCACTTATCGTTTTATTTTCGGGCATACCTATTTCGTGAGTCCTTAATTATTAAAATTGCTGATTAATACAGTTTTCTTCATTGCTCCAATTTTTAGATACAATAAAAATATTAATCTTTGCCGAATACGGAATTACTTAACATTGTTTCTACGGCTTTCTGAACTTTCGCAACAGGTAAATCATCCAGACAAATGCTCCGGCCTTTTCCTTCACAACCTTTTTTACGGCAGGGGGAACAATCCATATCCGGCTCAACAACCATGTTCTGATCACCTGTCGGAGCCCAATCGCGCCAATCGGAAGGTCCATAAATTGTAATGGTCGGTGTACCCACCGCCGCGGCAATATGAGGCGCCGCGCTGTCCACTCCAATATGCAGACGGCTTATTTGTAAAAGAGCCGCCATCCCGCGAAGCGTTGTTTTACCGGCCAGATTATGCACCGGAGAAAGACTTTCCGCGGCCAATGCTTCGGCCCTATTTCTTTCCGCCGCCGAACCGGTAATGATCATCGGCATCTTATACGTTTGCCAGATAAAAAAGGCAAGCTGCTTCCATTTATCAATACCCCATTCTTTGTACGACCAGCGCGAAAAAGGATTGATGCTGACCCACCCGTTTTGGGTCTCCACTCTTTCTTCGGTTAATAATTTTGATATCTCATTTTTTAATGTTTCAGCAACAAATATTCGCGGGGTCAAAGTTGTTTCTTTGATTCCGAATCCGCGAATAATTTTCAGAGACTGGTCGGCCGCTCCCAATATTTTTTGCTTTGCGGGCGGAGATTCAACCAAATGAGTAAAAGCTCTGTTGCGCCATGATAAACCGGAATAATGCAGCGCAGCTCTGATTTTCGCACCGCTGAAAAATGAGATAAAAGCGCCGCGTTCATCGGCGCGCAGATCAAAGAGCAAATCAAATTTTTCCTGGCGCAGATTTTTTAATAACTTAAAACCGCTGAAGGCATTTCCCCTGTCAACGGTGAATATCTTATCGACATGAGAATCATCCTGGAGAAAATCTCCATGATGATTTCTAATCAGAACGGAAAGGACAGCCTGGGGAAACGCTTCCTTTAAAGCCCAATACGTGGGAATTGACCAGACAACATCACCTATATCGCCCAATTGAATAACCAGTATTTTCCTTATGGGAATGTTTATTTTATGATGAGTTGAAATAACCATTTTCATTTAGATTCTTGTAAAATTATAATAATTAAGGAACAATCCATAAAATGAGGCTTTGAATCCGCTGAATCCTCTTTGGACTCGATGAAAATTCAAAGCGCAACAAATAAGCAATCACAATAGCTGCCATAAAAAAGACCGTGTCGGCTGATATTATAAAATAAAAATGGGG
>Ga0182021_10004702_pt1 | contig 16084 bp, 7 predicted proteins | sample 612E3MmetaG_FD_120493 | JGI IMG/M metagenome (GOLD analysis project Ga0182021, IMG submission 120493) | Permafrost microbial communities from Stordalen Mire, Sweden - 612E3M metaG (Illumina Assembly) | ecosystem: Environmental > Terrestrial > Soil > Wetlands > Permafrost | place: Sweden... | reverse complement strand
TAAACGCCAGGAAGCCGATATAGGCCAGCGAGAAGAGCCCGAAAATACCCAGAATGTACAGATCGCCACTTGTTTCCTGCGAGCCCGTCTTGCGGGGGTAGCGCCGGTACACCAGGAATGTCAAAACTGCCACAACCAGGGGCACCAGAACCAGAAACGCCAGTTGTACACGGTAAGGCACATGCACGAGCTTATCCTGCAAGGGCATCCAGCCCCACAGCGTGCTGACCATCAACAGGCGGAAGGGCTGCAGCCGGCCCAGGAGGCCGCTTAATCCCAGGCTGGTGCGTCCGGCCACCGAATGGTTCGCGCCGAAATATGAACATCCGAACCAGGCTGCCAGTGGCAGGCAGGCCAGCACAAAATACAGCATGGCTTGCTTGATCCGGCCAAACCATTTTCCCCGGCAGAACAGGAAAACGCTGACCGTCCCCGCCCCGATCAGGGCGATGCCAACGTAGCGCGCTACTGCAGCCAGCCCGGCCACCAGCGCAGCCAGCAGCACGAACCACCGGCGGCCCGAGCGAAAATACCCGATCAAGAGCAGGCCCTCCAGGATGCACAAGAAGATGAATAACGGCTCCGACATCGCCGCGGTGGACATATTCAGCATTTCTGGAAAGGCCATGATCAGCAAGCCAGCCAGCACGCAAAGCGCCGGCGAACTGCTTTGGCGCAGGAAAAGCAATCCGCTCAGGCCAATGATCAGCGCAAACAGAACGATGTTCAGCCAGCGCGTCGCATCGATCAGATCCAGACCGGGCAGGCTGGCGGCGCCAAGCATGATCGAGTAGAAAGGCGGGTGCAGGCTGATCCAGTAGAAAATTCCGTTGGGCGAATAATATCCGATCCCGATCCCCCGCAGCATATTCCGGGCCGAGACCAGGTACTCGACCGAATCAGAGCCGCCCCACGGGCTGAGCGCCGTCCCATAGAAAATGAGCCATGCGCCGAACAGGCTCAGCAGACCAGTCAGGATTGCATAAAATATTATCAAACGCGGCCGAAGCAGGGATGACAGCCTGGCCGCGAGAGTTTTCTGTAGCGTTGTTTTAATGGATTTCACCGGAGAAATTATGCCTCCGCCGCCGCCGGCAATCCCCCCGCTGGTTTCGCCGCTCTCACCGCCCTGAGGATGGCCTGCGCCAGCACTTCTGCGGCATATGCCCCCACCGTGCTCACGTCGGCTCTTCTCTGCCCGGTGGCCAGCGCAAAGACCGTATCGCCGTCCATCATGGTGTGCGCCGGGCGGATTGTGCGCGCCAGCCCATCCTGTGCCATCTGGGCCACTTTGGTGACCTGGGCCTTATTGAATTTGGCGTTAGTCGCCACCACTGCCAGGCCGGTATTCCTGCCCATGGCAAGGCGTAAGATGGTCCGCCCGACCGGCGTCTGCATCACTTTCAGCGTGTCGGCAAAAGCACCCGCGCCGCCCAGCTTGATTGGGCCAACGTTTGCCGGGCATGCCCCGGCGATGATTTGGCCTGTGGCTGGATCCACCACGTCACCGAACGCATTGACTGCAACGATCGCACCCACCCACACTCCGCCGCCGATCTCCAGGCTGGCCGTACCCAGGCCGGACTTCATTGCCCCGTCCATGCCGAAGATCTTGCCCACCGAGGCGCCCGTACCCGCCCCGACATTCCCCTCGGTCACCGGGCCATTATTGGCAGAGGCGGCCGCGGCATAGCCCATTTCCGGATCCGGGTGGCGGCCGGACTTGCCCAGGTCCATGTCGTACAGGATGGCAGCCGGGACGATCGGGATCCGGTTGGCTCCCACTGCATAACCGATCTTTTGCTCTGCCAGGTATTCCATTACGCCCGAGGCGGCATCCAGCCCGAAGGCTGAGCCGCCGGCCAGCACCACCGCGTGGACTTTTTCCACCAGGTTGGTCGGGTTCAGCAAATCGGTTTCGCGTGTTCCGGGGGCGCTGCCGCGCACATCCACTCCGCCCACTGCCCCCTTGCGGCAGAGAATGACCGTGCAGCCGGTGAGCGCCTGGTCATCCTGGGACTGTCCGACTTCAATCCCCGGGACGTCGGTAATGGCGTTGTTACGCTTCATTGGGCATGCCAGGGGCTTATTTCAGGCTGCGAACCAGTTCGAGAAATTCGTCCCACTCTTCCTTGAAAAAGTGCATGGTGACGTTGTTGAGCTCCAGGTGATAGGTGGTCTCGCCATCCGGTTCTTCGGCTTTCCAGGCCAGGTAGCTCTCGGTTTCGGCCAGGGTTTCGGTCTTGGGTTCAGTATCATTCTTGGGCATGGATAATCTCCTTTTTGATAATCCCATTATACGGACTAATAGGTTGATTTGTATCTTAAAGAATGCAGATGGCCGCCAGTCGCAACAGTCGTACCCTACTCAATTCCATCGCTTGGGGGCGGCTTTTCCCCTGCTTCCGCCTGATGGCGTCTGCGCTTCGCCAGCCAAGTGCGCAGCCTGTGCAAAGGACGCGCCATGGGCAGCGGTGGGAGGGTTTCTTCGGAGGCCGGCCAGGGCTCTTCGTCAAGCATCTTGCGCATGGTATACCGGCCAAACAATTGCAGTGTGGCCAGCAGGGGCGCCGCGATCACGATGCCCAAGATACCGAACAGGTTGGCCGAGATGAAAGCCGCGATCAGCACAAAGGCCGGGTGGACTTTCAGAGTCTGTCCCATCAGGCGCGGGGAAACCAGGCTGTCGTGAACCTGGTCGATCAGTACGGCAACTACAATGGCGATGATGGTATAAGTCAATGGCGCAAGCCCGTACAGGTTGCCTCCCTGGAAGTAGGTCACCAGGCCGATCACGATGTAGTTGATGGCTGCACCCACGTAAGGCAAGAAGCCGGCAAACCCCCCGATCAAAGCGAGCGGGATGGCGTAATGGACCCCCAGGATGCTCAGCAAAATCGTGTAGGAGAAGACCTTGGAGAAGAAAATGATGACCTGGCCGCGCAGGAAGGCATTCCAGATGCGTCCCAGGCGCCGGCCGATCTTTTTAATATCTTCGGTATATCCCGGGATGTCGAAATGCAGGATGCCTTTGCGCATCCCGCCGCTTTCCAGCAGGAAAAAGAAGGAAACCACCACTACAAACAGCGTCCAGCCGAGAGTGGTGGCTGCTCCACCCGCCAGCGTACCAACCAGCCCTCCCACCTTGCCGAGTGCCGGCTCAACGTAGGATAGGATTTGCTGCCCGATGATCGACCAGTCAAAGGTCGAGAAGTCGAACCGGAAAGGTCCCAGCATGACCACCTTGTGGGAAAGGCTTGCAATGAACTCGGGCAATCCATTGACATAATTCTGGACCGCCACGATCAAGTTCTGGATCTGCCCCACCAGACCCACCCCACCCCAGGTGAGCAAGGAAAGCAGGATTAAAATAATAAGAACATAAACCAGGCTGACGCCCAACCCCCACGAAAAATGTAATTTTCTTTCCAGGAATGAGATCAGCGGGTGGAGAAGATAGGCAAGTACAAATGCCACCAATACCGGGGCGATGATCGACTGAAAACGTGCCACGAGTGCGCCCAGTACAATCACCACTGTCAGGGACACTACCAGTTTGGCCGTAGACCCCCAATGCGGCGATTCAGGAGGTTCTGTCTTTTCCATGTTAAATCTCCTTACTGATTTTCAGCAATACGTTTTTCAGCCGTTCCACTTCCTGGAGCGTATTGTAATGCACCGCACCCACCCGCACCATGCCGCCTTTATTTTCCAATCCAAGCTGCTCGGTTACATTGATGGCATAGTAATTTCCATCCCACACATAAATTCCTTCCCGGGCCAGTTCTTCGGCGATGCTGCGCGGCGGCAGATCTTTGATGCGGAAGGAAAATGTTGGCACGCGCTCATCCAAGCGGTGGAGGTCCGCCAGGCCATACAGGCTCAGGCCCGGGATGGACTGCAAAGCATTGAGCAATGCCCGGCTGAGTTCAAGCTCGTGTGCGTGAATGGCAAGCATGGCCTGCTTGAGTGCCATGCGCCGGCCCTGGTAACCCGAATCCACTGACCCTTCAATCTGTTTTCCCCCGAATTCCTTGCCGATCCATTCGAAATATTCGATGGCTCCAAGCACACCCGCAATCCCTTCGTGATTCTGCGTGCCCGTTTCCCACTTTCCCGGTAAATTATTCGTAGCCGGACGCACTTTGTAGGCGGACAACTGCTCCAGGTATTCACGCTTGCCGTACAGGATGCCGGCATGGGTTCCAAAAAATTTATATGCAGAAGCGATCAGAAAATCACAATCCAGTTCTTGTACATCGATGGGCCCATGCGGAGCATATTGGACCGCATCAATATAAACCAGTGTGCCCGCGGCGTGCGCCATTCGGATTATTCTTGCAACCGGGTTAATGGTTCCCAGCGAGTTGGAAGCATACCCCACCGCCAGCAGGCGCGGCTTGTGTTCCAGAGCCATTTCCAATTGGTCCAGATTCAGGGTCCCGTCTTCCAGGTTAAATTCCACCCAGGTAACCTTGCAGCCCTGGTCCTGTGCCGCCAGTATCCAGGGGGTCACGTTGGCGTCGTGGTCAAGCCGGGTGACCACAATTTCATCGCCTGCCTGCCAGTCGCGTGAAATCGAGCGGCTGACATGGAGCGTGAGGGTCGTCATGTTGTTGCCAAAAACGATCTCTTCCGGGCTGCCTGCATTATAGAAATCTGCCATGGCCTGATGGGCTTCTTCCAAAATCGCATCGGAGGCGATACTGGTGGCAAAGGCGCCCTCATGGTTGGCATTGCATTCCAGCAGATAGCTGTTCACCCGCGCAAGCGATTGCCTGGCAATTTGCGTTCCGCCCGGATTATCGAAGAAAACCTCCGGCCGGTTAAGGGAAGGGAACTGGTTGCGGATGGCGGAAACATCAAGAGTCATATTGGTCTCCAGAAAAGAAATAAGGGTGGGGCACTTTCAATTATAGCCCAACCCTTATTTTTAGCCTTGTTCCGCCAATGCTCATTAAAGCACGAACGGCTGGATGAGGGGGGCATCCAACCGTTCGTGACTATATAATACATGATAGTCTACAAAAAAGCAAGCCACTTTTATTAAAATATCATAATAGATATCTTAAAAAACCTTTAAAGTGCCCCAGGCGGGAATTGAACCCACAACCTTAGCCTTAGGAGTGCTCTGCTCTGTCCATTTGAGCTACTGGGGCAACCAGGAAATTATACCAAATTACGGGTCAAGTTTAACGATAATGGTGCCGAAGGCGACATTCGGTGTACTTGTAAGGACTTGGTCGTTGTGCTACAATCATTTTGCCCATAGCTCAAAAGAACCAGTTTAGCTCAAATCCATTTGAAATACCGATTCAAGAGAGGAAAATGCAATGAAGAATCAGCTGCGCAGATTTTTTATCATCACCATGGCACTTGTCCTTGCCCTGGCAGGTAGCGGTGTATTGCAGGCGCATGCCGCTGCGGCGCTACCGAATATGTATGTGACGCTCCTTTCAGGCGGCAGCACGTTCACATCGACAGTTTATACCGGCAAACAGCTCAATTTTCAAGCCAGAGTCCAAAATGCCGGAAATGTGCCCTTGGAAATTGTTGCCAACCTGACGGCCCCCACGAATTGGTCTATAAACGAAAAATATGATAATTGCGGCACCCTGGCGGTTGGTAGCTCATGCATGCTTACCTGGGTGCTCACTCCCCAGGTTAGTGGACAGGTTTATTTGAGGGTATACGTGCGTGGTAATTACACCGATTCCAACGGCAGTGCCAACCGCATTACCGGATCTCCGGCGTTCCTTTTCAATGTGTTACCCACCTATTCGTGGCAGACCCAGGTTAATGGATCGATCGTCACAAATACCAGTACCGTTCCTCCGGCCCTTTACCTTCCAAGTATGAGCGTGACGCTGGTAGGTAACGACGCTGCCACGTATGCAGAAACGGTTCCGACCGGGAAACAGTTTATTTTCCGTGCCCATATTCAAAATACCAGCAATATTCCTTTGCAGGTGGTTGCCAACCTGGCGGTACCCAAAGGTTGGGGTGTGACCCAGGAAAAGTTTAGTGATTGTCCCAGCACTGCCAACCTAGCTCACAAGGCTACCTGCACGATCAGCTGGTATTTCAATCCTCTGGTCGCCGGGCAGGCGTATTTGCGAGTCTATGTAAAGGCATATTATACCGATTCTGTCGGCAATACCCAGCGAATTACCCAGGCGCCAGTCTTCATCGTCAACGCAGTTCCGTAAACTATTTCGCTTGTACGCCTGGAAGTCAATCAAAAGAGGCACGTTAATCGTGCCTCTTTTTCCATCCTCAAGAATTCCCGGTGGTAAACAGGCAGGTTCGACTCAGGAGGATTATCCTTCAACCTGCTGCTCCAACAATTGGATGGATTGGATTTCCTTTGGCCTGGCTGTAAACCCTGCCAGAGTGAGTATGAATGCATCCCGGCGCTGCCACCAGGCTGTCCAAGCCTGGTCACTGGCTGGTTGTTCACTAATCTGAATCTTTCGCCATTTGCCGTCATCCTCGCCGGTGGGCAGGCTGCCATCCAGGCCCTGCACTTCCACCGAACGCGTATCCCTGCGCAAGCCGGTGCCCAGCGCCTTCAACATGGATTCCTTCGCACTCCAGATCAGGGTGACAACCTCTGCCCTGGCTTCAGCCGGATAACTGCCCACCAGCCGCCTTTCAGAAGGGGTAAAGTAATCCAGGACAAATGTCTCGGTGCGCGCTTCGATCTTTTCCAGGTCGGTACCAATTTGCAGGTTCAAGCCGGTCGAAAGCGCGCACAATGCCAGGCTTCCACTATGGCTGATGGTCAGGCATTCCGCCGGAGCAGCTCTTTCAGGCAGTTGCAGGTATGGAGCACCCTCCGGGTTGTTGCGGATCTCGATTTGAGCCAGAGGGTAATGCCGGTAAGCTGGAATGCTGTGTACCAATGCTTTGGCGGTCCAGCGTCCCAGCAGCCATTCCTCGCGCCGCTTGGGGAATCGAAAAGTGGCATACTTTTGGAGTTCGAATGGGGAGAGAACCTCCGGGGCTTCCAGGGTAGCTTGATGAGAGTCGACCAGCATCCAATAAATGGGATTGGGCATAATATTTGTTGGGTAAAAAAACCGCCCGCAGTTGGCTGCGGGCGGGAGCGATACACTTTTACCAGGTCAGGAGTCTTTCATCAACTCCTTCAAAGGCGCCAGCAGGTCTGGTTCCACTTTCGCCGGCATGGGCGTGGTGCGGTATTGCTTCAACTCCAAATAGAGCCGGCCTTTGGAGTCTACCACACGCGCATCGAAATGCAGTTCCCCGTTGGCGGAGGCGCTTGGAATAACTACGGCATAAATATTCGCGCCGTTGATGCTTTGCCGGTAAATGGTCAGGCTTTCAATGGCGCGCGGCAGCGCCATGGTTCCGGTCTTGCCGATTTCCCAGATGCCGGCGGTCTGGAAGCACAACTCCACCAGGGTGGGCGTGCTCAACAGGGCGTGCGCTTCGCTGGTAAAGGCCGGCAGTTTCTTGTTCAACTTGCCGAGCACTCCATTCCCGGAGCGTTGTACCCCCTCCAGCACCTGGAAGGCGGGACCGTGGAAGTATAGGCGATAAATATCCTCAGCTCCCACCGTATAGTTGCCATTCCATTGAGGCGAGTCGGTGCTGACTTCCTGCGCTTCGGGTTCGTGCAACTTCAGGTAGACCTTGCCGCTGAAATGCATCATGTGCTGGTCGCGACCGGTCTTGATAGCGCGGCTCGATTCCAGGGTGACGTAAACCACCAGTCCATCCTGCTCTCGCACTGCGCGTGCCATCCAGGTCACCCGGCGTGGGTCCTTGCGGTAGAACTTAAACGCCGCCAGGAATTGGATGTCTTCCAATTTACCCACCTCGAGCCCGCCCTGACTGGAGGCAAGTACCGAGCCAATGTGTTTGGCGGCCACGGAGAAGCCTTCGATGCCCATCACACCCGGCAGGACCGGGATGCCGTTCATGCTGTGATCGTACAAATAAGGCTGGGTTTTCGGGTCGAGTTCGGCTTCCAGGGTCAGGCCCCGGTTGAGGTCGAAATCCGCCACATGGCTGAGCATGCTGTGGATCGGCTGACCGGTGCGCAGAGCGTTGTCGGCTTTGACCAGATCCATGCCTCCGTGCGGGTGGTGCGCTTCCAACAACGCGCCCAGCGAACCGGCGATGATGGCTTCTCCGTTGCTGGCCAGCAGTTCGGCCCGCACCATCGGGGCAGCCTGTTCGGGCGGAACCAGGTCGATCCCGGCCATCTTCATCAGGGAGGGGATATTGCCGCGTGTGGCCATCCCCACGCCGCCCCAGGCGCTCCAGTCAATTGCAACGGCTTTGATCCCGGGGTACTGGTTGCGCAGGGCGGAGGTGATCTTGCACAGCAGGTCGTTGGCGGCCGCATAATCCGTCTGACCGGAATTGCCGAAACGTCCGGCTACCGAGGCGAAGAACACCATGCCGCGCGGCAGCATGTCTTTGGCTTCCATGGCCTTGAACAGGTTGAAGAAGCCGTCGGCTTTGACCGATACCACCAGGCGGAATTCCTCGATCGGTTTCATCTCCAGTTTGCGGCTGCGTTCCATCCCGGCCGCGTGCAGGAAGGCGTCGATGTGGCCTTCGGCCTCCTTGATCTTCTGGATGGCCTCATCGATCAGCGCCGGATCTGTCACATCACAGGCCAGGTAGTGCGCCTTGCCCCCCAACTTTTCGATGATGCCCAGGGTCTGCAATGTGGTGGCGGAACGTTCGATGCCGAACAGCGCCCCTTCCACCTGCACCGGCGTTGGTTTTTTACCTTCCCGGGTGAGCCGGGTGATCAGTTCGTTCTTCAACCCTTCGCGATCTTTGGATAGTCGCAGAATGTCCGGGTCGTCTGCCGCAGGCAGCGGCACACGGTCGAGCAGATAGAAGCTGCCTTGTGTGGCCCGCGCCAGATCCTCGACGATTGGGCGGATGATCCCGCCGGAACCGCCGGAGATCAGGAATACGCTGCCTTGTTCCAGGGCAAAGTTCTTCTCTGCCGGCAGGGGCTGTTCCAGGGTGGCAATGCCATAGCGCAGGTCGTTCTCCCAGCCAATCTCCAGCGCCCCGGGGTCTTGCAGGGTTTCATCGATCAGGCGGGATGCAATTACGGCCGGCGTGACGGTGGTCTCGAAATCGACGATCTTGACGAAAGCCTGTTCGCGTTCGCGTGCCACGGCTTTGGCGAAGCCGCTGACTGCGCCTCCCAGCGGGGCAGATGCCCCTTCGGCGGAATAGCCGTGCAATCCGCCCAGGCGCGTGGCGCATACCAGGAAGGTTTCTTCGGGCAGCGCTTTCATGATGCTGTAAAGGCTGTATAGGCGTTCTTCCAGCCCGGCTTGCCAGTCTTTGATGTTCATCACGGCCAGTTTGGGTTCGATCTCCAGGGCCGGCAGGAAGTACACGCCCGCGATCGGGCCTTCTGCCAACCAGCCGCTCAACTTTGCACTGATCTCTGCGGGGGTCAGCCGGGTGTTCAGGCGCAGGACCTGCACCTTGCGGGTTGTGAGTTTCCGCACCAGCGCATCCGCGGTTTTGGCTTTGCTTTCCACCACCACTACCCGCTGGCCTTCCGCCAGTTCCACGCCGGTCGGAATGCACAGCTCCAGGCGCGGCCGCAGCGCCGGCACCGGTGCCCGCCGTATGATGGTTGCCGGGGCTTCGCTTACTTCCTGGTCGCTTGAAGCAACCTGTGCAGGAACCGGCTCGGCAGCTTTCATGGCAGCTTCTTTGCGGGCCTTCAATTCCCCTTCCACGAATGCCATCACCTTGGCAAGCGTGTTGTATTCGGACAGGCGCAAATCTTCACGGCGCGGAATATCGAAATGCTCCCGGATCGATGCGAACAGTTCTGCTTGCTTGACGGTATCTATGCCGAGATCGGCCTCCAGATCCAGGTTCAGGTCGAGCACTTCGAAAGGATAGCCGGTCTTCTCGCTGACTATGGTCAAAACGTAGGTCTTGATTTCCTGCAATTCATCCACCTGTGCCACCGGGACGGGTGCCTGACTGGCGGCGTTATTTACTGGGATAGGCAGGGGAGTTGATTCGATGACTGCCGGTCTTGCTGGCGCTTCAGGAGGGATAACCACAGCAACGGCAGCCGGCTCGGACATCGTCTCCGGTACAACTGCGGTGGCGGCAGGTTTCAGTGCATCCTCCACAAATCGGATCACTTTGGCGAGCGTGTTGTAATCTGAAAGGTGCAGGTCTTCACGTCGGGGGATGCCATATTGCGTGCGGATGGCGGCGAACAACTCTGCCTGCTTGACCGTGTCGATGCCAAGATCGGCTTCCAGATCAAGGTCCAGGTCGAGTACTTCGGTTGGGTACCCGGTCTTCTCACTGACGGCAGCCAGCAAATAGGTTTTTATCTCTGCCGTGCTTGGCAGAACCGGGGTTGTGGTTGTTGCCGGTTCATTGACCGCCACGACCGGCGCATCGGCCAGAATTACTGGTTGGGGAACTGCCGGTGGCGCAGGAATGGTGGCGAGTGAATCTTCCACGAAACGCATCACCTTGGCGAGCGTGTTGTAATCCGAAAGGCGCAGATCCTCCCGGCGGGCGATGCCATATTGCGTGCGGATGCCGACGAACAACTCAGCCTGTTTGACCGTATCGATGCCGAGGTCGGCTTCCAGGTCGAGATCCAGGTCAAGTACTTCTTCGGGGTAACCGGTCTTCTCGCTGACCGCGGCCAGAACATAGGCGTTGATCTCTGCCGGATTGGCAGGGGCGGGGGCAGCGGGAACTACCGCCGGCGTCATTACCGGTGCTGTTTCCGGTGCTTTTCCCTGACCCGTGGCAAGCACCGGGGCGACCGGCTGTGATACGGGAACTGCTACCGCTGTGGATGGGGAAGCGAGTGAATCTTTGACAAAGCCGATCACCTTGGCGAGCGTGTTGTAGTCCGAAAGCCGCAGGTCTTCGCGCCGGGCGATGCCGTATTGTGTGCGTATGGAGGCAAATAACTCAGCCTGTTTGACCGTATCGATGCCGAGGTCGGCTTCCAGGTCGAGGTCCAGGTCGAGCACTTCGGCCGGATAGCCGGTCTTCTCGCTAACCGCAGCCAGCACGAAAGTCTTGATCTCCTCGGGTTCAGCAGATCGGGGTGCAACTGGTGGTACTGTCACTACAACAGGCGTGGCAGCCGCAGGTTGCGCGACCGGTACTGGCAGGCTGATAGAGGCGCTCGAAGAGTTTGACTGCTTGGCCGCCCACAGGGTCGGGCCCTGGCCAAACTGCCAGCGTGAAGCAGCTGGCTTCACACTGGGTAGGCCCTGGTTCTTAATATGCAGCGTGCGTTGGGAAATTTCGAGTTCGGTGGCCGGATAGCCGGAGACCTCTGAAAGCCAGCGATTATAGGTGGCTTTGTCCACCCTTTCGCCTTGCCCGGGGATCTTGCGCAGCAGGGTCAAGGCGATCTGCGAGCCGAAACCGGCCCCCAAACGCAGAGAGAACTGTATCGGGTACTTACCCCCATGGGAAAGGTTCAGGTCGCCCAGTTCAGGGTCCGGCTCGAAGCCATCCTGGATGTTGGCGATGGGAGGCACGATACCGTACTCGAGCGCTTTTACCGCCACTACATCTTCCACGCCGACCCCCATGGTGTGACCGGTGAAGCCCTTGGTGTTGGCGATGATGACCTGGTTGGCCTGTTCCCCGAATGCGCCACGCAGCGCGTGGATCTCGGCTGCTGCGCTGCCACCGCGTGCCGGGGTATATGTCTCGTGTGAAACGAACATGGTTTCAGCCGCGATCTGGCTGCGTGAAATGCCGAAGCGTCCTTCAGCGGTCTTGAGCAGCGTTTCCATCACCTGGCTGACGTGGTTTACATTCAGGCGGGTGCCATGGTAGGCGCTGTTAGCAATGTTGGTGGACAGCACTTCGCAGATGGCGCGCATGCCGCGCTCGCGCACGGCGTCTTCCGACTCAACCACCAGGGCGGCCGCGCCCATGCCGATGATCATCCCGTTGCGGCGACGGTCGAAGGGCAGGGCCGCCAGGCGCAGGTTGCCTTCCGGGGTGGCGGCGCCACTGGCCATCAGGCTGGTACCAATCCATTGCGAGAGGCTGCCGCTGATGACATCGTCGCCGGCGACGATGATTACCCGCCGGGCGCGTCCCAGTCGGATCCAGTCCTCCGCGATGGCAACGGCGTGGGTGGTGGAAGCGCAGGCTGCGTTGACATGCGTATTGGGACCACGTGCCCCGATGTATTCAGCAAATTGGGAATGCCCCATGGTCAGAACACGGAAAACGTAGCGCCGGTCGAAATGATAGTCGAGCCGGGCGGTTTCGGCTTCCAGTTCAGCAATGCGCTTTTCAAAGGAGACTTTCTGGTCCGTTTGTTGGGCAGGTACCAGGGCGGCCATCCTGCGCAGTTCTTCGATTTGTTTGACCACCATCAGGTTCTGATAGTATTTGTCCGCTTCGTCCGCCATGCGGTCGAGGCCCGGGAAAGCCGATGCAAAGATGATGCCGGTCTCATCCGCCAGGGACTCGGGCAGTTTCCAGCGATCCGGCAGGTAGGAACCGGTGCTGGTCGGCTTGTACGCCATCACCAGGGGGATACCGGCGTCGCGCAGGGCTTCGATCCCGGCCGCGATGGCCAGCTGGGTGGAGATATCGATTGCTTCCAGGCGGTCCTTCGGCATTCCGAACTCGCTGGCCGGATCGAAAGTGCCGCGCTGGCCGGCCAGTTTGAGCGTCAGTTCCATATCATCGATAGTCTGCATGATGGCCCCGGCTTCGCTCTTCACCAGCCGGGTTGGCCGTTTATCGAGCATACCCTGGCGGGTACTGGTAGGCAGCGGTTCAATGCGCATCTCGCCTTTCAGGATATCCTGGATATTGTTGTCGTCGAAAACGTGTTTGCCGCGCCCGGGCAGGCCCAGGCCGGCACCGCTGATGACAACTGAACCGGTGATGGGCAGACGACCGTCCATAATGGCTCCTTCTCCGGCAGACACCACGTCAGCCGTAATGATTTGGGATGGGATTTCGATGGAAACAGGTTCAGCCACAAGTGCAGGCTGGTTGACTTCAATAACCGGGGCGGGCGGCATCTTGGCAGACCCGTTCACACCTGCAGCATACAGGCGGCCGAGGGCTTCGTTGAGGCTGGGGATGTCGCCCTTGCGTGGATGGTTGGTGGAGAACACGCTGATGTCTTTGTGGTCTTTCAGGATGTCTGCCGCCAGGCCGCTCAAGACGCGCTTGGGGCCCACCTCGACGAAAATACGAGCGCCCTGTTCGTACAATGCCTTCACGCCTTGCACGAACTGGACCGGTGAAGCCACCTGTGCGGCCAGGATGTCGAGGATTTCCTCGCGGCCGGTGGGATAGGGCTTGCCGGTTACATTGGCAATGATCGGAATGGTCGGCGCCTGGATGTTCATACGCGCGATCACCTTGCGCAGCGGCTGGCTGGCTGGTGCAACGATGCGGGTATGGAAGGCGTGCGAAACGGCGATCTTGGTGGCCTGCAAGCCTTCGGAAAGAAAGGCCGCAATGGCCGCATCCACAGCTGCGGTAGCTCCACCGATGACGCATTGCACCGGGCTGTTTATGTTAGCGATGACCACGTAGCCCTGGATGGACTTAAGGATGCGCTCCACCTCAGCCAGCGGCGCCGAGACGGCGGCCATGCAGCCGTTGTCATCCGCAGCCACTTTGGCCATTTCCTGCCCACGCGCGCTGACCACTTGCAGGGCTTCGGACAGGTTCAAAATGCCGGAAGCCACCAAGGCGGCATATTCGCCCAGGCTGTGGCCAATGACCAAGTCGGGTTTGAACCCGTACTTACCCAGCACCCGCAGCAGGGAAACGTGCACGGCCAGCAGGGCCGGCTGGGTGATTTCGGTGCTGCGCAGTCTCAGTTCCGCCTGCGAGATAACATCATCCTTCCCGTCCACAAAAACGTAACTGGAGATGGACCGGCCCAGGATGGGGATCATGATTGCGTCGGCTTCACGGAAGGTTTCCGCAACCAGCGGCTCAATATTGCGCAGGTCACGCAGCATGTTCACATATTGCGAACCCTGCCCGGGGAACAGGAAGGCCACCTTACCGCGTCGCCCGCTGCCGCGGTAGATGCCCTGCACACCCAGGGCCTGCCATCCGGCTGGAGCATCCGTATCCAGGGCCTTGAGCGCCTTTTCCGCGCGCGGAATGAATTCCTTCAAATGCTCGTAATCGATCACCAACCGTTCCGGCTGGCTCAACTGCTGCGGAGTGGGGCAGATGTTCTCAGGCAGGTGACCCAACTTGGCCAGGTGCAGGATTTTTACCAGCGACTCGCTCAACTCTGCGGCGGATTCTGCTCCAAGGAAAAGCAGCCCACGGTAGGGTTTAAGATCCACGGGGATGGGTTGGGCCGGAATGGCCTGGGCCAGCGTTTGCAGGTCTGCACCCGGATAGACAGCCGATTCCTTGGTCAGCACGCCTGGCAGGTATTCTTCCAGAACCACATGGAAGTTGGTCCCGCCAAAGCCGAAGGCGCTGACGCCGGCCCGGCGCACCTCTCCGGAGGGAACTTCCCAGGGATGCGTCAGGGTGTTGACATAGAAAGGCGATTGCGAAAAATCTATCCTGGCATTCGGCCGGTCAAAGTTGACCGAAGGCGGCAGAACGTGATCGTACAATGCCAGGGCCGTCTTGAGCAGACCGGCCGCGCCGGCCGCGCTTTTGAGATGCCCAAAATTGGATTTGACCGAGCCGAGCGCCACACTGCCGGGTTCGATGCCAACCTGCCCGAAGATGGTATTAAGACTGGTCACTTCGGCCAGGTCTCCGACCGGGGTGGAAGTGCCGTGGCCCTCGATCAGGCCAACCGTGGAGAGCGGGATGCCGGCATTCTTCCAGGCGCGCTGGATGGCGCGCTGCTGCCCGAGCGGGTTGGGGGCGGTGATGCCTTTGCCCTTGCCGTCGCTGCTGCCGCCGATGGCGCGGATAACCGCGTAGATCTTGTCGCCATCCCGTTCGGCATCTTCCAGCCGTTTGAGCAGGAAAATAGCCGTGCCTTCGCCCATTACAAAACCGTTGGCACCCTCAGCATATGGGCGGGAACCGTCCGGGCTGAGTGCGCCGATCTTGCTGAATTTTACGAATGATTCGACGCCCATGCTGCGGTCCACCCCGCCGGTCAGGACGGCGTCGAACTGGCCGAAGCGCAGCCCATCCACGGCGCTTTGCAGGGCTGCCAGGGAGGATGCACAGGCGGCATCGGTCACGTAGTTGGGGCCGGTGAAATTAAAAACATTCGCCACCCGGCCGGCGATGATATTGGAGAGTTCTCCCGGCATGGTGTCTTCGGTAACAGCCGGTACCAGGGCATGCACACCCGAGGCCAGCCCCTGGATCAGTGCCGATTGAATATCCGCCGAAAGACTTTTGAAGGCCGGGGAGGCCGACAAAGAATCGATATATTCCGGCAGGTGGATGCGGATGGTGGAAAGGTAATGTTTCTCCCCGCCCATGGCGTTGCCAAGGATGACCGCCACCCGGTTTGGGTCCAGGAATCGGGACGGATAGCCGTAATCCTTCAGTGCCTGGTAACAGGCCGATATGGCCCACTGCTGGACCACGTCGATCTGTTCCTGGATGCGCGGGGGTATGGCGATGCCCATTTTGGCGGGCTCGAAGGTGAAGCCGCGCACCCACCCGCCCACCTTGCTGTAGGTTTTATCCGGGGCGGCAGGATCGGGATTGTAGAAAAGTTCCGCTTTCCAGCGGTCAGAAGCCACATCGGTGATCGAATAACGGCTGGCCTGGATGTTTTTCCAAAATGTCTGCACGTCAGGCGCATCCGGCAGGATGGCTCCCAGGCCGACGATGGCGATGGCTGGATTTTCACTCATAATTTACTTCCTCTTTTTGCAATGAACATGTAGAGCCCTTCCGAAAATTCTGGAGAAGTTCGTCAAAATGCGGTTCTGCTTAATTTTCGGATAGGTACTTACTCAAACTGCACCAGCAAAGCACCCTTTTCCACCTGATTCCCGGACTGAACGACCACTTTGGCCACCTTGCCCGGGCGCGGGGAACGCAATTGCATCTGCATCTTCATGGATTCGAGCACCACCAG
>Ga0182021_10004701_pt1 | contig 16086 bp, 10 predicted proteins | sample 612E3MmetaG_FD_120493 | JGI IMG/M metagenome (GOLD analysis project Ga0182021, IMG submission 120493) | Permafrost microbial communities from Stordalen Mire, Sweden - 612E3M metaG (Illumina Assembly) | ecosystem: Environmental > Terrestrial > Soil > Wetlands > Permafrost | place: Sweden... | reverse complement strand
GTTGTAGTCATATTAGTGATGCACTTCAGCATCATCAGGATACCCGATAAACCGGTGTTCGATGAAGTCCACTACGTGACCGATGCCAGAGGTATCATTTCCGGTCACGAGACTATCCGCGGTGAACATCCTTCGCTTGGTAAGCTGTTCGTTATCGCTGGCATGCTCATCTTCGGCGATAATGCTTTAGGCTGGCGATTTTTCTCGGTCATTCTGGGAGCTCTCAGCATAATTCTTTTCTATCTCATTTGTCGTAATTTATCGTTATCACGCCGGGCGGCGTTTCTAGCTACTTTTCTATTGGCTTTCGAGAACTTCACTTTCATGTTTTCGGGAATGGCAATGCTGGATGTCTCCTGTCTGACATTCACTCTGGCTGCTTTCTGGCTGTATCTGAGGGGTGATTATCCGGTATCAGGGATCATGGTGGCTCTCAGCGCTTTATGCAAGCTGAATGGAGCTCTGGCGATTGTCGCTATCCTTTTACATTGGATATTTGTCAGACGGGATAAAATTTGGGAATTTTTCGGGTTAATGGTTTTCACTCCTGTCTTTTTCATCGGTCTGATGCCTTTGACCGATTTATATCCGTTCCACAAATGGGTCAGTCCTCTGGAACGGATCATGACCATGCTTAGAGGCAGTGCCAGCCTGACTTTCGCCAATGTCAGTGGTACCTATCCCCAAAAACCGATAGAATGGATTTTCCGGTGGGACCTGACGCCTTATGAATTTAAACCCAACTATCTGGCAGTAATCAGTTACACTGTCTTGTTTCTGATTATTCCGGTATTGATCTATCTGATTGTAAAAGCAGTAAAACGTCATGACGCCGGATTCTTCGGTCTGGCCTGGTTCGCTGCTACTTATCTGATATGGATCCCCGCCATTTTTGTAACTAACCGCGTGACATATCCCTATTACATCTATCCGACAATCGGGGCGATATGCATCGGTTTGGGAATGGCTCTTTCTCAGCTATTTCACGTGTTTGAGGTCCGGAAAAGAGGCAAGCTGAAATGGACCACAATAACATTCGTTGCTGTTTATCTGTTAGCACATTTGGTATTCTTCGCTCTGATATCGCCGCTGACTTATTGGTGGGGAACCCCGGTCTACAAATAAGTAAATTCATCAGGCATTATTCTTGTAATAAATAAGGCACATTAACAACCGCGACATTCGGATGCTTTTTGAATGCCTGTGTCAATTGCTCCGCGGTCCGGTTATGCAGGAAACGCTCCCACCAATGAGCGGTAATGAACTCCGGCAAGACAATTGTTACGAACCCGCCGGGATTCTGTTTATGCAGTGCATCGACACAATTGAGCAGAGGCCGCATAAAAGCCCGTAATGGGGATTCTACAATAACCAGTTTCATATCCGGCGCATAGGTCTGCATCTTCTGCTGGATCTTCTCCGCTCGTTTTACGTCGGTCGCGATATGTAAAACAGTGATATCCTTGGCAAAACTGCGGGCAAAAGATATCGCCCTCAATGATGCGTAATTGACGTCATCGATCGGTACCAGGACAAACTGGTCGATGCGTTGCGGCGGAACATGCTCCGGCAGGATTTTCAGCTGTTGTGCGACATGGTCGTAATGACGATGTATGAAAAGAAAGATCGGGATTATCGCGGGAATCAAAACAATGATTATCCACGCCCCGAAAACAAACTTGGTTATCACCACAATGACGAGGATACTGCTGGTCAGAATAGCGTCTGCTCCGTTGATAAGGATGCTGGTTTTCCAGCCTTTGCCTCTGGTCTTCCACCAGTGCACGACCATGCCGGTGTCCGACATACTGAATGCCAGGAACACACCCACAGCATAGAGATGAATCAGACTATCGACATTACCTCTAAAGATGACCAGCAATAATGCCGAGATCGATCCCAAAAACAATATACCTGAAGAGAAAGCCAGGCGGTCGCCCCGGTTCATGAAAACATGCGGCATATAATTATCCCGCGCCAGTATCGAAGATAAGCGGGGAAAATCTGCAAAGGCTGTGTTGGCGGCAATAACCAGAACCCCCATCGTCGCAATCTGGAAAATGTAATAAAAGGCGTTCTGACCGAATACCGCCAGCGCTACTTGGGATACGATAGACTGATTGCCCGGGACAAGCCCCATATGGTTCGAAAGGTAGGAGACTCCCACAAAAAATATTCCTAATAAACTGGCCATAACCGTCAGTGTGACAGCCGCATTCTTGGATTCCGGCGGTTTAAAAATCGGGACACCATTGGAGATAGCCTCCGTACCGCTCATGGCTACAGCTCCTGCGGAAAACGCGCGCAACACCAGCCACAATGTTACCGGCTGGGCGATAGGTAAAAGCGGCGGTGGGGTGGCGGGCACTAGCGAGTGGGTGAAAACCTTGATCAGTCCCACAATTAGCATTCCCGCGAAACTGAAGATAAACAGATAAGTTGGAATAGCGAAGATAGACCCGGATTCCCGAATACCTCGCAAGTTACCGAGGGTGATCAGGCCGATAAATATCAGGCTCAAGATAACGTTGAAATTGAAGAATGGCGGCAAGGATGATGTGACCGCGGTGATATTAATGCCGGCAGCGTTCAGGGCCGAAGTAACGGCGAATGAACCGGCGGCGATTGACACTGCAACTGTCATTACATAATCGATGAGTAATGCGGCTGCGGCGACTAACCCCGCCATCTGTCCCAGATTCTGGCGGCTGACATTATAAGAACCGCCGCCGTGCGGGTAAGCATAAACGGTCTGGCGATAAGAAAATGCCACCATCGAAAGCAACAAAGCAACAGCCAGCGCGGTATAGAAAGATATGTGTAAAGCGCCGTTTCCGGCCACTATTAAAACTACCAGAGAAGCCTCGGTCGCGTATGCGCAAGAAGAAATCGCATCCGACCCGAAGACCGCCAGCGCCTTAACTTTGGTCAACCGCTCATTGATTTCGTCTTTTGAAAAGAGCGGCTTACCGATAACGGTCGCTTTTATCTTCTGTATTCCGCGCTGTAGCCCGTTTTCTCCCGCGTTGGCCTCGGGAGTAGCTACCAGGTGTCCGCCGCTCTCATAAAAGAAATGACGGTATGATTGATTTTTCCGGACATAATTAGCCCCGGGACGCGCCCCCCGTTTGTATTCGTTTACAGTCAGATCAGGGTTAGAGTTTTTATCTGAAGCAGCCTTGCCTTCCTGTTCATTAGGCCCTTTAAATTCTTGTTCGGCAAATCCATGATTCTTTTCATCAGTCATCAGGTAATCCAACTTCCTTAAAAATCGTCAAATATTCATTTCCCCATAAAAATAAATGCAGATCGCTACTGACTGTCAAGCTCTGAGTTAAAATCCAGGCATTTGTATTTCCCGATTAATATTATTTTGACAAATGTTTAATATTCAATTGTTTCTTTTTCTCATTTAATACGAAACACAATGCCTGTAATATTGTCGGGGGCTCCAGCGGACAATACCATGCCCACTAATTGCTCTAATGATTTTCCGATATCATTTTCAAGCAGCGCTTCTTTAATAACATCGTCATTAAGCTCCGACCAGAGCCCATCGCTGCATAGAATAAAGGAATCTCCGGGATTAACCTTCTCTTTCACCAAATCCACGCGGAGAAACGGAGACGAACCGACCGACCGTGTTAATTGATGTCTGCCAGGGTGTTGCGAGGCGTCTTCCGGTGAAATCAGATGTAACCGGAGTAGTTCAGCAGCCTGCGAATGGTCATGTGTTAATATTGCAACACGTCCGTTTCTTACCCGGTAAAGCCGGCAATCACCGACGTGACCGATTGCTAACGAATTCTTTTCTATTGCGACGACTGTTGCAGTCGTTTGCATACTGATCAGTTCGGGATGAGATTGCGCGGTACTAAAGATTTCCTGATTAGCATGTTGGACTGCCTTGACGACAAACCGTTCCATGCCTTTGCCATTCCATTTCGTAAATTCGCTTTCAATCGTTTTAACAGCCATGTCGCTGGCGATACTGCCGCCGCGATGACCTCCCAGACCATCGGAAACAGCAAAAAGATTCCGGTTGTCCCTGGAAAGAACGCAAAAGGCATCTTCATTATGCAGTCGAACTAAACCCCTATGGGTGACCGCACGGCACAAAATGGAATCCCCGGCCGGGTCATCAGTCCCGGTCGGGGGTATGAACAAGGGGATTCTTTCCGCGATACTTTCCATTTATTCCATTCCAGTGCTTACTCCGGACTATTTATATCATCCTGAGTGAGCTGCGGTTTACTTTTAACGAGGACTTCGTGTCCCTGTTTCTTAGTATTAAGCACAAACCACACTACTCCGACACCCAACCAGACTACAACCATCCCTAAAGCGATGATCGTATCCCGTGAAGTACTCCCGCCGGCTTTAAAACTCAAGACCACCACGCCAACCAACATCATGAGGTTAGCTAGGAAACCGAGTAGCGGGACTATCTTATGCTTCATCAAATTGGCGCCTGCACGGCTCCAGAAGGCAACCAGACAGATCAGGTTGGTCAGTCCGTAAATCAGGAAGGTGCCGGTATTCGATGCGAGGGTAATCTGAGTCAGATTATCGACGTTAAGAACACCATAAGCGCCGAAGACAGCCGAAACGATCACCAGAATCCAGATACCCCACTGGGGTGTAGCGAAACGGCCGTGTAACAGTCCGAATACGGACGGTAACTCTTTGTCTTTGCTCATGGCGTACGTAATGCGGACGCCGGTGTTCAGGCAGGCCAGAGTTGTCCCGATAAGAGCCAGGATGACCGTGAAGGCCATTACCAGCACGAGGGCGAGTCCGCTTCCACCGAGCATCTTATCTCCGATTAACCGTATCATGTCGCCGATGGGCGCTCCCGAAGCCCCGGCTGCGGCATAACCGGTCACTGCCGCCCCGTTCGCGGCGGTTGAAACAAGTTGAGTACTCACAAAGTAATTCGCCGCAAAATATTCGAACAGATAGGCAAAAATACCCTGAATAACCAATGACAACAGAATAGCTTTACGGATATCCTTTTTCGGATTGATGGCTTCAGAGCCGAAAGCTGTGACAGATTCGAACCCGACTAATAGTAAGATAGCGATGGTCGATTGAAATATTACGTTGGTAAAATTGTGCGGCAGCAGAATGGATGGCACCGACGCTGCATAAGCCAGCCCGGGATGAGAAACCCGGTAGACTATTGCCAGCACCGAAAAAGCCAGCAGGGAAACCAGTTGAATCGCATTGATCACGACCGAGGTAATGGTTGAGCCGGTAACTCCCCGGAAGGCAATATAACCATTGATCACTGCGAAAACGGCAGCGGCCAGTATTTTCTCCCAGACCGCTAAATTGATGCCGAACAGTCCGAAAATATATACAATCAAAGTGGCTGAGAATGCGACCATAATACCCGGATATATCCAATAATATAGGTGCGAAATCCAGCCGATGCCGAATTTGGCAATACGCGCATATTGCCGGTGATGGGTCTTTTCTTTTTCCAGCAGAGCGGCCTCGGCGAAATAATAAGATGAGCCGCTACCGGCCCTGGGATAGATATCCGAGAGTTCACCATAAGAAATAGCGGTAAGAAATGCCAGGATGAGCGCTGCGACCAAACCTGTCCACATCTCACCGGCCGTGGATATTGCTCCGTTCATTTGTGCGGCTTGCAATTGGAAAGTAGTCCACAGAAATGCCCCGGGCGCAATCAGCGCCATCGCATTCACTGTGAGGGAGGTCAGGTTTAGAGTCCTTTTTATTCCTCCCGTTGACTGCGTGCCGGTAACTTTTGCAGTCGTTTGCTTGGCTTCCATTTTCTCCCCCTTCGCTCAGTTTCAGCAATAATAACAATGGTCTTAAACTGCAAACTGCGCAATAACTTATATTTTCAGTTTAAAGGGGATATGTTTCAGGCAGGTTATCATTAGATTACATTTGTGTTAACTTTATGTTTCAGGCAGATTACGTCGTAAGTCCGAAGTGATTCATACATGAAGGAGAAATTATAGGCAATCTGACAGTATCATAGAGGTAATTTTCCCAGCAGGGGCATTTGTAATTATTTGGGATTGATTTTGATAGCCGCTGCCCGAAGGTACGCGGCATTAGCTGACTCATGATTATATAGAATTGATTGGTGGGAAAAAGTTGGAGGAAGGGTGACAATAAGCTGAACAGGTCAGCTTATTGTCACTTCAATATAGGTGCTTAAAGAAGGTAAAGCATATCGGCTTTAAGCCGTCGTTGTTCAGATTTCCTGGCTGAAAATGGAAAGCAAGCCTAATTCGTCGGATTTGTTGTCCATCCCCAGTAGGCCTTCCAATTTCACTAATAAATTAATATAATCCCTTGTCGAAGGAGGCAGGGTTTTCTCCTGAACAGGGACACGTTTCGCAAATTTAATGAGAATAATCTTGAGTTCCGGTTTCATATGCCCGATAATTTCCGCAATATCCAGAATCGATTCTGTCTTGTCATAACCGAGCGTTCGCACTGCTTCATTTACCCATTGACTCATCACTGCGATAGTTGACAAGTCTATTTTTCCAGTGCAACCGTTATTGCTGTTACGTCCGTTTGAAGACATATCAGGCGATGCCGGGATCTTTTCCTGACCCCATGCCTCTTCAGAAGCCGTATCTTCCCGGGTATCCGCATTCTCTTCTTCGGTTTCGTTATTTTCTTCTGATCCATCATCCATTGATGGCTCTTCATTCCCGGATACTTCTGCTGCATCCTCTGCCTGTTCCGGTTTATCTTCACTTTCTTTTTTAGACAAGCCGGCACTTTTATCTACTAAAGGTTCAGCCGAAGCAGAACTGATAACGGGAGTGGCTACTTCGGGGTTGAAAGGATTTTCACGGTTGAGATAGGTTTCTCTTATATCAAGCAAAATAGCCTGAATCTCTGTTCTCATGACCTTTACTTCACCATCAAGTCGTTTAACTGTTTCTGAAATTTCCATCTTGAACTATCTCCGTTATCAGAATTTCTGGCACCCCCTTACGAGGGTGCCAGAATCTGTTGTCTGTTGTATTTATGTTTCTTTTTAGTTCAGGTTAATGACTCTGTCAAGAGCATTCGGTAGAGTTCTGGTGATGGTAATAGAAGCGCCGGTGGGCGGCACAAACTGCAGATTTAAGGTGTCATAGCCAACCACCGTGGCATTAGAAGGGATGTCAACGGTGACGGTGAATTGTTCATCGCCTTCTATCATATCCGCAGTGCCACGTTCGTTTGAACCACTTGCCAGAGCCATTGTGAAAGACGCGCCTTCGGTATGTGTCGCAGAGTCCCAGTAATTCACGACAATCGCATTCTTATCGATTTTCTCGGTCGGGATGGAGAGAGCGACATTGAACTGGACCTGGTCGAGTTTACTACCGTTGTTACTCAAACCAAGAACAGAACCCTTGATTTCCATGGTGCTCTGAGCTTGCTGTAAACCGGAGTAAACGGTTTCCTTGCCTTTCTCGGACGAGAAGATGCCGGCTGTGAGCACGCTGTATGCAAGAACTGAGGCGACCGTGACGAATGCAATCAGGATGATTGCGGTTTCAAGGCCGGTCATACCTTTCTGACCACGAGTCAAGTTCTTTAGGGCTTTATTGATTTTGCTTAACATTATTTCCTCCAAAAATATTTGTTGCTGATTTTGATCAATCTGTTAAATAAGAGAGACTCTACAGGGCTTTAATTTCGTATGTTTCTATGTACCTCCTTAATGCATTATTGGGAAACTAAATGCCATCTAAAATGACTGAAGACATGTTGTGACAACATTGTCACATGAGCATATTCCAGTTGCAAGACCTTCGGGTACACGAAACACGGGCTTAACGGGTTTACGTTTTATGGGTTAAGTGGTTAATACGTTAGAACGGGAAGGTCACACGAATGATTCGGTAGTATCGGTAATGAGGGTTTTTAGCTTTGTATCCGGGAAATCTTCATATCCATCATTTTCTTGATAAGCGGCTTTACCTTAAAAGTAAAGCTGACAGATGTCGCAATAAAATGCCCGGATAATGTCCCAAAATTCGATCGGACAGCTGGTAAATAATGGTAAAAACAATGAAATGCGTTCGGAGAAATGTGAAATAATAGTAATAATTAGTTGGTTCAAGAATCAAAAGCGACCGATAAATTACTAAAAGATAAGCAAATAATTGACATCAGATTGACTGATACAAACGGGAATTACGTGATTAATACGAAGAGGAATAAGCATCCGGAAGGGGTCGATACTGAAAATAGAAGCATTTAAATGGAACACATGTCTTTTGACGTACAATTATGAATTTGGTGGAGATAAGGTATCCACAGGTAGAACTGAAAGAACTTTCGAATTAGCTTTCAGTTTGGTTTAGTGGATACATTATTGGAAGCCGGACTTCACTAAAAGATAACATAACCGCCAATTGTTGAATAACAATAACTCTCATCGTTATCCAATAAACTGTACTGTTATGAAATACGTTCTTATAAATACGTTTAGCAGACGCTATGACGAGATGGTGTACGTCCACAGGGATATTTGCCCTTATATGTAAAAGCAAATAGTCCATTACTCGTCTGCCAGACTCCTTTCTTTTCCGAAATCTCTATGGAGTTGGAGTGGCCGGGCGTTTTACCAACCGAATTATTATCGTATCATAACCATGAGCAGTACGATGGTCTTCCTTGACATCAGACTTACCATCAGAAGAACTGACGGTAGTAACAGTATCAATGTCAAAACTCCCGTTCAGAAATACCGATAGGGCAAATCCGATTGGATAACCTTCCCCTTTTCTGCTACTATCCGGCAATGCAGCCCCTTTTACTGTGATACTTCCGCCGTTAGCCCAATCAACCGGCTTACCCATTCCTGTAGTCTGGTATGAACCTTTTCCCCAACCTTGCCATGTCATTGTTTTTTTCACAGTGGTCGTGGTCTTTATCTTGGTATTTGGGTCTGTAATTTCCGAGGTAGTAGTATGAACGACTTCTTTAGTTTTTGGATCATCGAATTTTACTGTCAAACCAGACGCATCTAGCTGATTGTACGTGGCCGACGCTGCAATGGAGTAGACGAACGCCATGACGTTATGTGAATAACCGTAGACCTGATAATATTCAATCCCTTCGAACTTGAGGCTGGGGTCAGCACTTACAGTCCCGGAGATACTTACCGGGAAAGGATTATCCACATTTCCGAAAGCATCTTCCGGTAAGTTTGAATTGTTTTTATCTCCTTGTGCTGAAATGGTCTGAGAGATGGTTTGAACATGTAAGTTGACAGGGTCGCTGCTGAAGCGGTCGTTGGTTACGACTACCGGCTGGTCTCCGCCTTTCGCATCGTCAGGCACATACATTTCAATCTTCTGGTCCGACCAATAGCTAACTTTTGCGTCTGTTCCTGCAACCGTAACTTTACATTTTGTGGTTTTGGTTCCAAAAGCATATCCATTAATTGTAACGGGAGTTCCCGGAGGCACGGTATTAGGAACAAACTTTGATATCTGAGGCCGTAGTGACAGAGTCGCCTCCAATGAGAAACTATCGCAAACGACGCCCTCTTTTTTAAGAACGACATCGATATTAATTGGTTCGTTTCCATCACTACCTGCCAAATCGAGTCGACGTATGCCTTTTTGCGGGTCCGGATCTGTTAGCGGAACATCTATCTCTACCAGTTTCATGTTTGTGGTGTTGTCTTTGGCAATGTCTAAAACGAGTGGACTGCTCGTAATTGAAAAAACCTGCTGATTCCCAGTGGAAATAGTTGTTTCAACGGTGACCGTTGGCGAGGAAGCACGGTCGGTATTCCAGACCGGCATCCTCAGATAAAAGCCTTGTGAGCTTACAGGTATCGTTGTTATTTTTCCAGCATTACTCAAGTCAGTCGCAACACCCCATCGATAGCCTTGAGGTTCCGATGGGCGGAATTGCAATACTGCAACCGGACCTTTGTTTACTTTGCCACTTGTCGGACTTGTAAATGGAATGTAAAACTTAGAATCTGCGTCCCATGGACCAAGGGGTGACGTATCGTTTCCTGCGGGTAAACCGAAAGTTTGCAAAGTATGTGCCGGATCCACCGAGACATCCACCCAAAGTGCATAGGAAGGGAATACTAATGGTGTTATAGACATCGCCGATGCCATCCAGGACCAGGAACGGACGGTATACATCGAGCCGTCAACTTCGCCTGCTAATCCTGTTTTCGCGTCCACTCCGGATGCGGTTGCCATACCTTTTGAATCTTGTACGATAATTGTATTACCGCTATCGCGATATCCGATAACCAAAGCCCAATGACCGGTTCCCTGGTTCGGAAACTCAAGTATCATTGGTTTGTCATTATCCACATTTTCCAAAATGGCTGATTTCATATCCGTGGCACTTCTGTAGTTGTCCCACATAACTTTCCCGCTTAGTCCGAGTTTTTGCTCCAGATAGCTTTTCATAGGACCGAATACACTGGCCTCGGTTATGCCGTAATCGGTATCGGAAACACCGATTGCTTTCAATACTTCACCCTGATTTAGCCTTATATCGGGAGCCCCATAGGCTCTTAAAAGCATCATCACATCGTTGGCACCGCACGAGCCTCCTGACTGCTCATAGAAAGGCATTTGAATTAAATGGTCTGTATATTTTGCCTGGTACGATCTGTCTGTTTTAACCGTGACCCTAAATTCATCTTTGTAAGTATAGCTACGATTATCTTCTGCTGGTTGAGTTGGAGCCATCATCATTTTCATTTCACTAGGGGGTAAACTTGTCCCATGCGTAATATTCTTGGCAGACGCTTGCGCAGGGTCTATAGTCACAACGACCGTACCATTTACAGGGTCATAAGTATATGGTACGGTCGTTGCTTTTTGAGTCTGTGTATCATAACCCAGCACTTCGAGTTCTTCAGATGTAAAACCCTTCTCTGTAGGAAAAAACAGAGTAATGGGTTTTACCAAAGCTGTTAAACCCGTGAGGTCGTAAGCTATTGTAGTTGGTCCAAAGCCTTGAGGATTACTCAACTGCTTTACCCCAATCGATGAGTTACCTGATAACGCCCCGGCCGGGACCACCAACTTCACTCCTTCCTTTTTCAAATCCACTTCGCCACCCTGTGTACCTATTGCCGAGGAAATCTTATCTACTATCACATCCATAGGCGGTGAAGGAGGTATTTTAGCAGTCGAATTAGTAGCCGTTGATCTGACGGTATTGGAACCTTGCGAACAACCACTTAGCAAGGTGGACAGGACGAGAATAATAGACATGGCAGAAATAAGGAATCTCCTGGACATCACTAACCTCCGGTACTCCCCATCGTACATTCTGGGGACATATTCGATACGATTATATCACAACATATTTTCGTAAAATGTTAATTTTCGGTTGTGTTTTTCTTAGAGTTTATTTTTGAAAGATCGCGAAAATGTTAATATCAGATTTTTGTGACCCATAAAGTCTTAACTAACGAGGACTATTGCGGCACTCTGATCTGGGGAGGCAGGCTGGAGCGTGAGGCTATTCGCAGCGTCACCCCTCCAGTCAGAGTGGAAAATGCATGGTCTGCCATCATTGACCGGAATACTTTCGATAACATCCGCCAAAAGATGACCTCTAACGCTCCTCAAGTCGTCCATCCTCGTGTTGTCCCCAGATTCTATCTGCTCAGAGGCATGCTCTATTGTGCTTGCGGACATGTCATGACCGGACGCAGTGCCAAGTCACATCATTATCATTACTACGTTTGTAACCGTGGGTTTAAGCAAGGTAAAGAAAGTTGCAATGCCAGAGACCTGCCCAAAGAAAAGATCGAGAAGCTGGTAATTGAACAGATTAAGCAAAAGGTGCTGACGCCGGAATATCTCGAGGGGATCGTAAAACTGTCCAGAATAAAGCCTTTTTGCGTTCGTTCGTGAAAAAGATAATCATCAATGGCGATAAAGCGAAAATCCAATATCTTTTACCTATGCCGCCAGATGGGAAGAGGACGCAGGAGGTAGGAGTTCTGCCTATAGGACATGTTGGTGGAGCTGAGGGGACTCGAACCCCTTACCTATTCAATGCCATTGAATCGCTCTCCCAGATGAGCTACAGCCCCATAATGCTGAATAGGACAACTCTTAATTTACCAGAGAACACGTCCCAAAGGCAAGTCCCATCCGGAAAGTGTTCTAAAACGGACTCGTTACAATCGCGGCTATGCCAATGATCATTTCTGGCATTTGGGACAATAATAAGAGCCTCTTCCCCTCACTACCACGCGTTTGATCGGACCGCCGCAGACCGGGCATTCCTTTTTCTGATTATGAGCTACGTTGAAGTGCTGGTGGGCCGTGCCGACCGAACCATCCGGATGGAAGTACGTAACGACGCTGGCGCCTCCATATTTGATACCCGCTATGAGCACGTCGTGGATAGCATTGTAAAGGCGTTTAATTTGCGTCTTTTTCAGGGAATTAGCTGGGCGGCGCGGGTCGATTCGTGCCAGAAAGAGGGCTTCATCGGCATACATATTCCCCACTCCGGCCACGAATTTCTGGTCTAATAACAAGGCTTTGATCGGGGCGGTACGTTTTAGTACACTTTCTGCGAATAACTTCAGGGTGAAACCGGCTTCCAGGGGTTCCGGTCCGAGTTTGGCATCGATCTCGTTAGTATTTTTCGCCAGTTTCAATAAGCCGAACTTGCGGGGGTCGCGGAAATATATATTTTGTCCGTTATCCAGATGAATGATGGCACGGGTAAATTTCGGCATTTCGGCAGTGTCTTTCTCCAGCAGCAACGAGCCGGTCATTTTGAGGTGGATGATCAGTTTTTCACCGCTATTCAAATTCACAATCAGGTATTTGCCATGGCGGACAATATCCAGGATCTTTTGTCCGGCAATGCGCCTGGTAAATTCTGCCGCGTCCTGCCCTTTGACCATCCTTTCCCAGAGCAGCGTCACTTTGGTAATAGTGCGGCCGATGATATGTGGCAATAATTGATTTTTTACGGTTTCGACTTCAGGTAATTCCGGCATTTATTTCTCCATCTCTCCCCAGTTTCTGCCCACTTTAGTATCTACGTTGAGCGGGATGCTGAGTTTGATTGCATTGATCATCATTTCCGGCACAAGCTGGCGCATCTCTGCCATTTCATTTTCCGGTACTTCGAATACAAGTTCATCATGCACCTGGAGAAGCATTTTACTTTTCATTTGGCGTTGTAACATCTCACGGTGCAAATTAACCATCGCTTTCTTGATGATGTCGGCGGATGTTCCCTGAACCGGCATGTTGATGGCCATGCGTTCCGCGGCTTCCCTCACCATGCGGTTGGAGGCGTTGATCTCCGGAATCAGGCGTTTTCTGCCGAGAATCGTTTGCACGTAGCCCATCTTGCGCGCCTGTTCCTTGGTGGATTCAAGATACCGTTTTACGCCGGGATATTTTTCAAAATAAGCGGTAATGAATTTTCCCGCTTCTTCACGGGAAAGTTCGGTAGCCTGCTCTAATCCGTATCCGCTCATGCCGTATATGACGCCGAAATTCACAGTTTTCGCGAGCCGCCGCATTGCCGGAGTTACTTGAGAAGGCGATACCCCATAGAGTAGAGCAGCGGTGGCTGTGTGAATGTCTTCATCGCGGCGGAAGGCGTTGAGTAAGTTCTCATCCTGAGAAAGATGCGCCAGGGCTCGCAGGTCGATCTGTGAATAATCTACCCCCATGAGATACGAACCGGCGGGGGCCACGAAAGCCTCGCGCATTCGACGTCCCTGCTCATCGCGGATTGGGATATTCTGGAGGTTGGGGTCACTGGAGGATAGTCTCCCGGTAGCTGTGCGTGTTTGATTGAAACTGGTATGGATCCGTCCTGTCTTCGGGTTTACCAGTGCCGGTAACGCATCTACATAGGTCGATTTCAGTTTAGTTAACTGCCGGTAGTCCAGAATATATCCGATAATCGGGTTGACACCGCGTAATCCTTCCAGTACATCTGCGGCAGTGGAGTAACCGCCGCTTTTCTTCTTGACGGCGTCTATCTGCATTTTTTCAGATAGCATAGCCCCCAGTTGCTGGGGTGAGTTGATATTAAACTTTTGCCCGGCACGACTGTAAATTTCACCTTCCAGCATGGTGATTTGCTCGCCAAGCTCGCGGGACATCCCCGTTAGAATATTAACATCCAAAGCAATGCCGTTTTCTTCCATTGTGAACAAAACGGGCACCAGCGGCATTTCAACATCATCATATAATTGCCATAATTCCTGGCTCTGTAATTCCTTCGAAAGAACTTCGCTCAACCGCCCTGTCATATCCGCATCGGCGCAGGAATAATCGGCGACTTTTTCTATCTCAACCTGGGACATCGGCATCTGTTTACTGCCTGTCCCGATCAATTTTGTGATCGAGGGCATCTCGATACCGAGTCGCCCGAATACCAGAGATTGCAGAACGAGAGATGGTTCACTGAGAAGATGGGCGGCGATCATGGTATCGGAGGCAAGATTAGTGACATGGATACCGACTCCGGCCAGAACCTCCATGTCGAATTTGCCGTTGTGGGCCAGTTTAGATTTGGTCCGGTCGTTAAAAATGGGTTTGAGTTTGGCGACGACCTGCTCTAACGGCAACTGCGGCGATTGCATCATGCCAACGTGCCCTACCGGGATATAGTATGATTCCCCGGCCGCCGGTGAAAGGGAGATCCCGACCAATTGTGCTGTTATCGGATTCAAGCCAGTGGTTTCCGTGTCAAAAACAAAATTATTCGTTTCGAATAGGCGGGCGACCAGATTTGCTAAACTTTCTTCGGTGTTGACTATGCGATAATCGATTTTAACCTGCGGTACAGGCGCAGCAGCCGCTTTATTTTCGAGGGTTGATCCGGTTTCTTCCGGTAATTTATTCAGCAGACTGGAAAATTCCAGCTCACGGAAAATATCGGCAACGCGGTTACGGTTGAAATGACTGGCATGAGTTTCTTGCAGATTGAGTGTAACCGGCGCTTTGGTAACGATCGTGGTCAATATCTTACTCTCGCGGGCGACAGATTCATTATCGCGCAGCAATGCCTGTAGTTTCGCCGGTGTTACTTCATTAAGATGCGCGTAAATTTGCTCTATGCCGCCGAATTGCTGAATCAGTTTTACGGCGGTTTTTTCCCCGATTCCTTTGATGCCGGAGATATTATCCGAAGGGTCGCCTTTCAAAGCCTTATAATCGGCGATATTCTCCGGCTTTATTTCATATTTGGCCAGAACTGCCGCCGCATCATAAAGGTCGGCATCGCCGAAAGTGCCGCGGGGTTTCGGGTAAAATATCCTGGTATTTTCCGTCACCAACTGCATCATATCGGCATCGCCGGTAACGATCACTGTCTCGATACCTTGTTCACCTGCCTGTTTACTGAGCGTGCCGAGAATATCGTCTGCCTCGAATCCATCCATTTCGTAGATAGGCATATTAAAAGCCTGCATCAGTTCTTTGACCCGTCCGAATTGTCCTTTCAATTCGGCAGGGGTCTCCGGACGATTTGCTTTATAATCATCAAACATTTTGTGGCGGAATGTTGGCGCTGCCTTGTCAAACGCAATGGCATAATTGGTCGGTTTGAGATCGTTGATAGCTTTCAATAAAATAGAAGCAAAACCGTACACCGCCCCGACCATTTCGCCCGTTTTGCGGACCGTCAGGGGTGGGAGAGCGTGAAAAGCGCGATGCACAAGGGCGTTGCCGTCAAAGAGCACCAGCCGGGGTTTTTGCATGCCATCATTATAACAGAGAGCATGGGACGGGAACACCCAAAGTCTTGTCTAATACAAGATGAGCCCCGGGAGATACGGAGTCGTTTATGATTGGAACATGCAACTTATTATGGATGATAAACAAATACAGACGTTGGAACAAGTAGAGCAATTTGTGGCTAGCAGTCAAACGATAGAATTTAGAGGTATACATACAAACGAAAAATACCAATGGATAGAGGAGGTGCTAAGAAAATTCAAGTATCAATGGCTTAAGCGAAACGGGAAAGGCGTACTACGCAAATATGTCGAAAAGGTGACCGGTTATTCGCGTTCACAAGTAGCCCGGCTGGTAGGGCAATACCAGGAGT
>Ga0182021_10004700_pt1 | contig 16087 bp, 12 predicted proteins | sample 612E3MmetaG_FD_120493 | JGI IMG/M metagenome (GOLD analysis project Ga0182021, IMG submission 120493) | Permafrost microbial communities from Stordalen Mire, Sweden - 612E3M metaG (Illumina Assembly) | ecosystem: Environmental > Terrestrial > Soil > Wetlands > Permafrost | place: Sweden... | reverse complement strand
GAGGCGGCAGGCGTTTCTTCATCGGTGAACTTGTGGGACCACGCCACCAGCGGCCTCCAGACCACCTGGTCGACGAACACAATCATGCCGAGCATCGCCAGAACGCCGAGCAGCTGCGCTCGCCGGTCACCCTGCTCGATGGCGAGGCTCATATATGAACCGAGGCCCGGCAGCCGGAAATCGTGTTCGCCCAGCACGAACGCCTCACTCACCATCAAGAAGAACCAGCCGCCCGCCATGGACATCATGCTGTTCCAAAGGAGCCCGGTTGCGGCGAAGGAAAGGTCGAGTCGGAAGAACCGCTCCCACCACGACATCCGGGCCAGGCGCGCGACCGCCACCAAATCCGGCGGCACGGATTTCAACGACGAGTAGAACGAAAACGTCATGTTCCACACCTGACCCGTGAAGATCATCAGCACCGACGCGATTTCGAGGCCGATGTTCTGATGCGGAAACAGGTAGACCAATCCCAACACGAATCCTGGCAGGAAACCGAGCACCGGGATGCTCTGCAGGATATCGAGCACCGGCAACATCACTCGCTCGGCACCGGCCACCCGCGCCATCGCGTAGCCATAGACCATCGTAAAGAGGAACGATATGCCGTAGGCAATGACGCCGCGCGACAGGCTGAACAGCGTGTAGAGCGGCAGATAGCGCGCCTCCAGGTGAATCTGAGGGACTTGCTGCAGCGGGCCGCTCCACTCGTGGGCCACGGTGACGAGCGCATAGATGAGCGCGGCCAGCAAGCCGGCCACGGCCAGATCAACCCAGCCGAAGGCGCGCGGTGCTCGGGTGAATTGTCGGTCGGTAACCACGGTGGCTCACGCGATGAATTTGGCGATGACGTAAGCCACGCCGGCCGCCAGGCTACCAACCAGGGCCGTTTGCAGCGCGCCCTTCATCTTCGGAACGCCGGTGAAGTGGCCTTTCACAAAGCCAAACACCGCCAAGGCGAGCAGGGTGACGGCAGCCGACACACCGAGCGCGCGCCCTGAATCGTGCATCAGAATGTAGGGTGCAAGCGGCACCAGACCGCCGAAAATGTAAGACCCCCCGATGGTGGCGGCGCTGCGAACCGCCCGTTTCGGGTTTGGCTCCTCCAGCCCCAATTCAAAGCGCATCATGAAATCACGCCATGCAGCGGGCTTTCGTTCGAGCGCCGCGACGACAGGAGCGCATTCCTCGGCCGTCACCCCATACTCCTGGAAAATGTCCACAATCTCCTGTTTTTCGGCCTCCGCTTTCTCGACAATCTCCTGCTCCTCGCGCCGCCGTTCGTTGAGATAATGCTCAGCGTCGCTCCGGGCGGCCAGATAACCGCCCAGCCCCATCGCGATGGAGCCGGCGGCAATTTCCGCCAGCCCGGCCGTGACGACAATATGGGTGGAGGTCAACGCGCCGGAGATGCCCGCGGCGAGGGCAAACGGAACCGTCAACCCGTCCGCCATGCCAATCACCACGTCGCGGACGGTATCGCTCCCAGAGAAATGTCTTTCGATGTGTTGCATGCCCTCCGGAATTCGGCACACCCGGCGCTAAACTATCTGCAGCACGATCTTGCCGCGCGTGTGGCCGCCCTGGCTAAGGACGTGGGCGCGTTTGGCTTCGGAGAGGGGGAGAATGGTCTCGACGTTTGATTTCAGCTTTCCAGCGTCGACGAGATCGGCGATCGCCTCGAGCTGCGCGGCGTGTGGCTGCACAAAGACAAAGGCCTGGCGCAGTCCGAGCTTCGCAGCGGTGTCAGTGGACGGCGGACTGACGAGCGAGACGAGGATGCCGCCCGGCTTCAGGGTTTTCCAGGACCGCTCCTGGGTGTCTCCGCCAATCGTGTCGAGAACCACATTCATCGCCGGTGCGAGATCCTCGAAACGCATGTGCTCGTAATCGATGATTTCGTCGGCGCCGAGGCCGCGCAGATAGTCGTGGTTGCGCGCCGAGGCGGTGGCGACGACGTAGGCGCCGCGCGTTTTGGCCAGTTGCACGGCGAGCGAACCAACCCCGCCGGCGGCGGCGTGAATCAAGACGCGCTGCCCGGACGCGAGCTGCGCCGCCTCGACGAGCGACTGCCACGCCGCGAGTCCGGCGAGGGGCAGGGCGGCGGCGTGAACGTGATCCAGCGTACGTGGCTTGCGCGCGACTTCGGACTCCTTGATGACAATGAATTCGGCGTAGGCGCCGTCACGCAGGAGGTCCGGCCGGCTGAAGACTTCGTCCCCGGTCTTGAGCCGGGACGTGCCGGGGCCCGTCTCGGTGATCGCTCCGGAGACATCCCAGCCAAGGACAAGAGGGAACGTGTGCTTGAGCTGCTCCTTGAGATGCCCTTCGCGGATTTTCCAGTCCACGGGATTCACCCCGGCGGCATGTACTTGGACGAGGACCTCGCCCGGCCCGCACCGCGGCCGCGGCGCCTCGGTGCACGTGAGCATTTCCGGGCCGCCATAGTGGTAGATGCACACACAGTGCATTGATCGCATGACTTTGTGTCCTTCCTAGTTCTGCGGACGGCGCATGGTCAGCGTGAGGGCCGAGCTGCGGGCTTTTCACGCGCCGTGGTGGATGAAAACGGCGACCCGCCAGCCTGAGCGCGGCTGAGGCGGGGGGCCCGCCGATCGCATTTTTGTGACGACCGGCGGTGTGGGACTACATCACGGTGCGATCTTGTCGCTGAGCCACTGGCGCGACTGGGCGAATCCATCCTTCAAGCCGGCGTAGGCTTTTTCGAAATCAGCCTTGATGGTACCCCACGTGGACTCGGTCGCGTTGGTGACGTCGTCGAGCCGTTTAGTCAATTGCGTCGCCTGGTCGCGCAGGGCGGCGAGCTTCGGCATGGCGTCTGCCTTCACCGCTTCGCTCGACTTCTCGATCTTGGCGGAGAGCTCGTCCAGATTTCGATTCAAGTCAGCCAATTGCGCTTGCATCGCCGTAACGAATTCAGCTTTTTGCGCGAAGGTGTAGTCGCGCATCTGCTGGGCGGCGGCTTTGGTTTCGGCCTGAGCCTTGTCCAATTGCTGCGCAGTCGTCTCTTGGGTGGACGGTTTGCAGCCCACCGCGAATGCGGCGGCGATGATTGTGGTGATGAACAGTATGTTTTTCATGGTGGAGTTGTGATGGTTGACGATGACGTCGGACGAAATGTGGCGTGGCCCCTTGCAACCGGCGTTGCGCGAACATGATGCCCCGCGTTGTCACCTTACACCGGACGTCTGGTCACGGGATATGGGGTGTTGCCCTACGCGGCGCGGGATACCCCGGGGTTCACTCATCAGGCGCTCCAGCCGCGACCGAACTAGAGCATTGGCGAGAGCGGCCGGAGCACGGCTTCCGCCCATTTTCGGCGGAAGGGTCGACGCGCGAATGCCGCCGGATCGATTTCCTGGCTGGCCGCGAAATCATGCTCGAGAATTCGGGCAAGGGCAGCGTTGTGCTCGGGTGAGCGGAAGAGCAGGTTGAGCTCGAAATTCAGGCGCATGGAGCGGTAGTCGAGGTTGGCCGAGCCCACCATCGCCCAGTGTTCGTCCGCCACCGCGATCTTGGCGTGATTGGTGCCTGCCGAGTACTCGAAAATGCGCACGCCGGCGGCCAGTAATTCATCATAGTAGGAGCGGCCCGCGATCACCAGCCACCAGTGGTCGCTCTTCTCCGCCACGAGCAACCGTACGTCCACGCCGCGGCTGGCGGCAAGTTCCAGCGCCGCGAGCAGCACGTCGTCGGGCACGAAATAGCCGGTGGCGATCCAGACTCGCGTCGTGGCTTCGTGGAGGAGGCTGACAATCGATTTGCTCATCGGCTCGTTGGCGCGATCCGCTCCGCCGACCAGTACGTGCATCGGATACGCGGCGCGGTGGACGGTGGCGGGTCGTCTCGGGATCTTCTCGCCCGTGGCGAAGAACCAGTCGTCGGCAAACACCTCCTGCAGCGCCTGGACGACCGAACCGGTGGCCTCGACCTGTACATCGCGCCAGTGACCGAACAGGGGATCGAGCCCCTCATGCTCCCGCCCGATGTTCATGCCGCCGACGAACGCCACGGCGCCGTCGATGATCTGAAGTTTGCGATGATTGCGCAGATTAAGCACGAAGCGACCCCGCCTCGGATCGAGACCCTGAAACCAGGCGAGTCGACCGCCGGCCGCGCGGAAGTCTTTCAGCTGCCTCCGGCGCAAGCCGAAGGATCCCACGCCATCGAGGAGCAGGCGGACCGTGACGCCGCGCTGGGCGGCGTCGGCCAGCAAGCGCAGAAACCGCCCGCCCGTCTCATCGCCGCGCCAGATATAAAACTCGAGGTGAATATCACGTTTCGCGTTTTGGATCCGTTGTTCGAGTGCCGGGTAGAACTCCCTCGCGTCGCGCAGGACGCGCAACTCCTCGGCGGAACTGGCGGGAAGCTGGTTGATCCGCGAGAGCAGTTGCAGGAACTGGCGCTCGCGACCCGGCAGATTCCGGATCGAAACCGCTGTCGCGTCATCCGTGGCACTGGCCGGAGGCCGCTGGGGCGACGGCCAGGCAGAAAATCTCGCCCGGTGCTTGAGCCGGCGGCGCCTGAGCCGATCCGTGCCGAAAAGGCAATAGACGAGGGGACCGAAAAAAGGGATGAAGAGAATGGCCCAAAGCCAAGCGAGCGTCGCGGCGGGCCGCTTCTTGAGGAACAGGAGGTGCGGGACGGCCGCCCAAGTGGCGAGATAGCAGAGGAGTAAAAGGATCTTCATGGGGCAGGCGATCTCCGCCGGGCCGCTTCTTGCCCGATATTAGGCATGGCAGGCTGCGATAATTATAGGGTGTTTCCCCACCGATCCTGCGGTCACGCGAATTCGGCTTCGGGGAGCGAGCGCCACTGGGTAGGTCTTCACCCCACAAATAAGCGCTCGCTGGCAGGGGCATTCTGGGCTAATTGAGCATCTGCGGTCATATTGAATCGCCCTTGCCGGCAGGGCGCAGAGGCGCCGTCGGTGTCGGCGAAGCGCAGCCAGACGCCATCACGATGAACCCAATAAACCCATTTGCGAATCGACGAGGAGCAATCTGATGAAGCGAATCACGGTATTGCTGGCCGAAGATCATAGCATTGTTCGTGAAGGACTGCGGTCGCTGTTGGAGTTGGGGAGCGACTTCGAGGTGGTCGGGGAGGCGGAAACCGGCCGCCAGGCGGTGAGTTTGGCGCGGAAACTCCATCCGACCGTGGTCGTGATGGACATCGCCATGCCCATGCTCAACGGATTCGAAGCCACGCGACAGATCCTGCTCGCGGTCCCCGACACGAAAGTGCTGGTGCTCTCCGCGCACAGCGACGATGAGTACGTGGCCCACATGGCCGCAGTCGGCGCATCCGGCTATTTGGTGAAACAGAACTCCGGGCAGGTGTTGGTCCATGCGATCAAGGAAGTCGCCAGCGGCCGCTCGTATTTCAGTCCATCGATTTCAAAGCGCCAGGGAAACGCGGAGCGGCGAGCTCGGGAAAGCGGTGCCGCACGTGGGAAGCCGAAGCGGGCCTTAACGGGGCGTGAAGCGGAGGTGCTGCAGCTGGTGGCTGAGGGGGCGGCAAATAAACAGGTCGCCGCCGAACTCGGAATCAGCGTCAAGACCGTCGAGAAGCACCGTCAGCAATTGATGGATAAGCTGGACATCCACGACACCGCCGGACTTACCCGACATGCCATTGCGACCGGCGTCATTGAGAGTACAATTCAAAAGACGACTGACTGATCGTGCTCCACGCAGCGACTCTTGCCGGAGAACCCGCGGATGATGGTGCGACGGAGCCGGCGGTTGGCGGTTGTGGGGCTCAACGAGCTATGGATGATCTTGGCAGCGGGCCTTGCTGATGCAGGGATCACGCTTTTGCCGAACACTGCCGCATGATTGTCCGATGACGCTGGAGCACCATCGCAAACTCTTAGCTTCTCGACGCCACCCATCATGGCGCCAATCCGCGCCCGGGCGTTAATTCTGCGAGCGAACCTTTGGCAGCCCAGCGATCGCTTCTTCGGCCTTTCCCAGTTTCACCTGCAATGCGGCGGAGTCGATTCGGCTCGCATCCAACTGTGCCTGGATTCGGACCGTGTCGGCCTTGGCCTCGTCCAACTGGGCCTGCATGACCTTCACCTGAGTCTTGGCGATCTCCACTTCGCCCTGATGCCGGATGGAGGTGACGTTGGCGTCCTCCATCTGGGATTGGAAACCGTTGGATATTGCCCTGGTCTTGTCCAATTGAGTCTGGAGCTCGGCCGCGCCGGCCTTGGTCTTATCCACCAGGCCATCGAGTCGAACTGATCGGGCCTTGGCATCATCGATCTGTGTCTGAAGCTTAGCCGAGTCCTTCTTGGCCTCATCCAGCTGCGCCTGCATCTGAGCCGTGACGGATCCGAACTGGTCGATTCGATTCTGGCTTTCCACGATGGTTGTGTTCAGCGCGCTGACCTTGATCCAAAGCACCACGATGATGATGCAGAGAACGGCAGACAATGCGCCGAGAGCGATGGGCAGAACGGACGTTTTGGCCGGGCCGGGGGCCGGCGCATTGCTCTTCACGTCACCCGAGTCACGAGCATCAGTCTTGCCGGGACCCGAGCCCTTGGCATCGGCTTTCGAAGGGCTGGGAACAGGAGCATCAGTCTTGCTGGGACCTGAGCCCTTAGCATCGGTTTTCGAGGGGCTGGAAACAGGAGCATCAGACATGGTGGCACAAAACTATATCAAGATGCTTTCATGCTGTATGGGGTATAACCCGGTCTCCCGAGCGGTGAGCAGAGGGCTGATTGGTCGCATCCGGGGCAGGAGCAATTACCTTAACCGGGGCAGTTCCAGAGCGAACATGAGCGACCAGTCCACTGGGATCGCCCGCTTCTGGCACTCGTTCGAGAACGATCACCGAATCCAGTTAATTGTTGAGACTATTGACCCCGTGGTGGGGTGCCGTTCAATCTGCAGATTGATCGAAAGCGGGATCGGGCAATGGGTCTGGTGGCGAATCCCTCCCGACCTCGCCAATCGAAAAGGCCGCGGTCTTCGGCATCGTGCGCAGCTAGACCGAAGACCTGGTGCAGCGCGGTCACCAGCATCTCCCCGAGAATCAATGGGTGTCGCCATTATCCCACCTCGTTGTTTACGAGGGCCTTCCGAAAGGTCCTGAGGCGCCAACTATATTGCGCAGTGGCCGACTTTATTATTTGTTCTCTCTCTCGAACCGTGAGATGCGCCCTCAGTTACTCGACGGTGACGGACTTGGCGAGATTGCGCGGCTTGTCGACGTCGCGGCCGAGTTCCGCAGCCAGGTAATAGCTGAGCAGCTGCACCGGCACCGACGCCACGATCGGCAGGACGGCCTCGTGGCAGTCGGGGATCGCGATGATCTCGTCGGCCAGCCCGGCCGGGAACTCGCAACCCTCGGTCGTGATCACGATCGTCTTCCCCTTTCGCGCCTTGATCTCCTGCATGCTGGAAACGACCTTGTTGAAGATCTCGCCTTTCGGCGCAAAGAAGATGGTCGGGCACGATTCGCTGATGAGCGCGATCGGGCCGTGCTTCATCTCCGCCGCCGGATAGCCTTCGGCGTGGATGTACGAGATCTCCTTGAGCTTGAGCGCGCCTTCGAGCGCAATCGGGAAAAGCGACAGGCGGCCGAGAAACAGAAAGTCCCGATGGTGCGCATAACGCTTGGCGATCTCCTTGATGTGCGGCGCCTGCTCCAGCACTTTGCGGACGAGGTCGGGGGCCTGCCTCAGGGCCTGGACGAACTGCATGCCGCCACTGAAACTCATGTCGCGCATGCGTCCCACATAGAGGGCGAACATCGCGGCAATGAGGAGCTGGGACGTGAACGCTTTGGTCGAGGCGACTCCGATTTCCGGTCCGGCATGCTGGTAGATGCCGCCGTCCGACTCGCGGGCGATGGTGGAGCCCACCACATTGCAGATCGCCATGACCTTGTATCCCTTGCGCTTGGCCTCGCGCAGCGCTGCCAGCGTGTCGAGGGTCTCACCCGACTGGCTGATGACAAAGAAGAGCGTGTTGCGGTGAAGCGGAGTGTTCCGGTAGCGGAATTCCGAGGCGTAATCCACCTCCACCGGAACCCGGGCGAAGCGCTCGATCAGGTGCTCGGCGACCAGGCAGGCGTGCCAGGCGGTGCCGCAGGCGCAGAATTGGAAGCGGTCGATCTGGCGAAAATCCGCCGCCGTGAGGTTGAGGCCGCCAAAGTTGGCCGTGCTCTGATCCTCGGAGAATCGGCCGCGCATGGCGTTTTCCAGGGCGCTCGGCTGCTCGAAGATCTCCTTCTCCATGAAATGCGAGAAGGTGCCGAGTTCCGCGTCTTCGACGGTCCAGGTGACGCGGTCGATGACCGGCGAGACATCGGTAAGGTCCAGCGTGGTGATCGAGAAGTTCTTCGGCGTGATGTGGACGATTTCCCCGTCCTTCAGATAGACGACATTCTGCGTGCGGCTGATCAGCGCGGAGACATCGCTGGCCAGGATGAATTCGGCATCGCCCACGCCCAGAATGAGCGGCGAACCCTTGCGCGCGGCGACGATTTCCTCGGGATGCTCGGTGCAAAGGACGGCGATGCCGTAGGTGCCTTCAACGTGAGTCAGGGTCTTGCGCACACTCTCCAGGAAGCGGCTGGTATCTGGTCGCTCGGGTTCCTTCTGGTAGTGATAGGCAATGAGGTTGACGAGCGCCTCGGTATCGGTTTCCGACTTAAAGGTATAACCCTTTCCGATCAGAAACTTCTTCATCCCGGCGAAGTTCTCAATCACGCCGTTGTGCACAATGGCGAACTTGCCGTCGCTGCTGACGTGCGGGTGGGCGTTGGCGTCGGTCACCCCGCCGTGGGTGGCCCAGCGGGTGTGGCTGATGCCCGTGGTGCCGCTGAGGCGGTGCTTTGCAGCCAGTTTGGTGAGGCCGTCAACCCGCCCGATTTGCTTGACGACTTCAAAGGCGCGGTTGTGTTCGACCGCCAGGCCGGCGGAATCATAACCACGGTATTCGAGGCGTTTCAGTCCTTCCAAAAGAATGGCTGAGGCCTTCTGTTTGCCAACGTAACCAACGATGCCGCACATAATAATTTGCTTTCTTTAAGCTCGCGATTTTAGGGAGTAAGTCGAAATTTGGGCAAGGTTATTGAGCACATGGCAAAGCGTCCGCCTCGCGAGTCCATTCGCCGGCGCCGATCCGCGCGGAATTCCGCACCCGCTATTCGGCTGGTGGAACTCTCCGCGAAACCGCAGGGGCTGGATGCGCCGCCGGGGTGCTCGCGCCCCCCATTAATTCCATGAATATCAATCCAAGCGTACTCGCGGTCATCATGGGCGGAGGCCGTGGCGACCGCCTCTATCCGCTCACCAAAGAGCGCTGCAAGCCGGCGGTGCCACTGGCGGGAAAGTATCGTCTGGTCGACATCCCGATCAGTAATTGCCTCAACTCGGGCATCAACCGCATTTTCCTGCTCACGCAGTTCAATACCGCGTCGCTGCACCGGCACGTGCAAAGCACGTACCACTTCGATTCGTTCGGCCGGGGGTTTGTCGACATCATGGCGGCTGAACAGACGGAGAAGAGCACTGATTGGTACCAAGGCACGGCCGACGCCGTGCGGCGCAACTTCGTGCACTTCCGCACCTGTCCGCACGATTACGTCCTGATCCTGGCGGGCGACCAGCTCTACCGGATGGATTTCCGCAAGGTCATCGCCCAGCACATTGCCACCGGGGCCGACGTGACCGTGGCAGCGCTGGCGGTGCCGGCCTCCAAGATTGCGGGGCTCGGCCTCATGCGCGTGGACGACAATCTCGAGATCAAGCAGTTTGCCGAGAAGCCCAAAGATCCCGCCGTGATCAACAGTCTCACGATCAGCCCGGCCCTCGAGGCGCGCCTGACCGCGCCAGCGACCGAGAAGCGCTGCCTCGCCTCGATGGGCATCTACCTGTTCAGCCGGGACGCCTTGCAGGATGCTCTCAACAACCAAATGACCGACTTCGGCAAGGAGGTCATTCCCAGCCTGCTCGGCAAGAAACACGTCTGCGCTTACCTGTTTGAGGGCTACTGGGAGGACGTCGGAACGATTCGCACCTTTTTTGAAGCCAACCTCGCGCTCGCGCAGCCGCTGCCGCAATTCAACTTCTACACTCACACCACGCCCATCTACACCCACGCCCGCTTCCTGCCCGCCACCAAGATCAACCGCTGCACCATCGACCATGTCGTGGTCGGCGACGGCTCGATCATTACCGACACCACCCTTAAGCATTGTGTGATCGGCATCCGCGCGATGGTGCGCGAGGGCTCGCAGATGGAGGACGTCGTGATGATGGGAGCCGACTTCTACGAGAGCGAGGAAGAGGCGAAGGAAAACGCCGCGCGGGGCATTCCGAGGGTCGGCGTGGGACAGAACTGCCGGATTCGCCGGGTCATCATCGACAAGAATGCGCGCATTGGCGACGGCTGCGTGCTGTCGGTCGACGGCAAACCCGATGGCAACTATCCGCACGAGGTCATGATCGCCGAGGGCGTGATGGTGGTGCCCAAGAACGCCGTCATCCCTGCCGGCACGACGATTTGACGCGGGCGGGCGGGCGTGTCAACATGACGGCAGTCAGGAACGCATTTCCATCGCCAGTCCGGATTTCCAAAGAAAGGGGGACGCAGCCATGAACAAGATCCTCGTCTGCACCGACGGTTCGGCCTACTCGTTTGTCTGCTACGATTACGCCGCGTGGATGACCCAGCGCACCGGCGCGGCGCTGGAAATCCTTTATGTCTCCGACCTGCGGCAGTTCGAGGTGCCGATGGTCGCCGACCTCAGCGGCAGCCTTGGCGTCCAGCCCTATCAGGCCGTGCTGGGCAAGCTGCAGGAGTTCGAGCAGGAGCGGGCGAAGGCCATCCTGGAGCAGGCCCGGAAGCATTTTGCGGCAAAGACGCCTTCCGCGACGCCGACCTTCACGCACAAGCTGGGTTTTCTCGTCGACACCTTCCACGAATTCGAGGCGCACGTCGACCTCATCATGCTCGGCAAACGCGGGGAAAACGCGAATTTTGCCACGGAGCATCTCGGCTCAACGATGGAGCGGGTCGTGCGCGCCAGCCACAAGCCCTGCCTGGTGACCTCGCGCGCCTTCAAACCGGTTGAGCGGATTCTGTTTGCCTACGATGGAGGCAAGAGCTGCCAGAAGGCGCTGGAGTTCCTCGCGACCACGTCGGCCTTCAAGGATCTCGAACTGCACCTGGTGACGGTGGCCGCCCAGAGTGAGGAGGAGACGGCGCTGAAGACGCTGCAGGCAGCCGAGGGCGTGCTGCGCGCCGCAGGTTATGCCCCCATGGCCCAGATGCTGGTGGGCGCACCGGACAATGAGATCGGCACCTACGTGGAGGGGCGGGGGATCAACCTGGTCATCATGGGCGCCTATGGGCACAACCGGATCCGGCAGCTGATCATCGGCAGCACGACGACCGCGATGATTCGCCGCTGCCGGGTTCCCGTGCTGCTGTTTCGCTGAGGGCAGAGAAACGGAAAGACCAAAGTCTGGTGTTTTCGTGCTTGACGGCCTTGGTTAGCGACGCTACCTTTCTTAGCAAAGGTAGCTTGGCCGATCACATCCCATGGGCGTCAACGAAAAATTCACCCCGATCCGCAAGGGACTCCTCGGGTTCCTGCTCCTGAAGATCATCTCTGCCGACAAGGTCTACGTTGCGGATATCCTGAGGCAGCTGAAGGGGACGGAATTCGCCACCCAGGAGGGCACGCTTTACCCGCTCCTGAGCAAGATGCGCCGCGAGAAACTGCTGGACTACGAATGGAAGGAGTCCGATGCCGGGCCGCCCCGCAAATATTACGAGCTGACCGCCCGCGGTCGCGAACAGCTGCGGGAGACTTCCGACTACTGGCAGCGAATCAGCGGCACCGTGAAGAGTCTCGGTCAGCCGCCCGCCTCGTGAACCATCCGCACCCCTGCTCCCATGAATAAGGTCATCACCATTAATCTCAACGGCAACGCCTACCAACTCGAGGAGGGTGGCTTCGAGGCGCTGCGCGCCTACCTCGACGGTGCCGCCCGCCGGCTCGACGGGAATCCCGACCGCGACGAGATCATCGCTGACATCGAGCAGGCCATCGCTGACAAATGCCGGGGGATGCTCGGTACCTACAAGACGGTCTTAAGTGCAAAGGAGGTCGGGCTGATCATCGAGGAAATGGGTCCGGTCGAGGACGCCTCGGCGGGAGCGGACGCGGATCCAGCGGCCGGGGCGACCGCGCCGGGCGGAACACGGCCGGAAACCGCGGGGACGGAGTCAAAGGCGGTCCCACCGGTTCGCCGGCTCTACAAGATTCCCCATGGGGCAATGAGCCCCGGCGTGTGCAACGGGCTGGCCGCGTATTTCAACATCGATGTCTCGCTCGTGCGTTTCCTCTTTCTCTTGTTCACCGTGTTCTGGGGCATTGGCTGCGTGGCTTACGTGCTGCTCATCTTCCTCCTGCCCACCGCGAAGACGCCGGAGGAGAAAGCGGCGGCGCAGGGTCCGCCACCCACGGCGCAGGAGTTCATCCGCCGGGCCAAGGAAGGGTACTACGAGGGCATGAAAGCGTTTGCCGACAAACAGGCGCACCGGGAGTGGCGCCGGAAGTTCCATCGGGAGATGCGTGGCTGGCGGCGGGCCTTCCATCACGAAATGAGAGCGAACACCCGCCACTGGCAGCAGGGATTTGTCCCGCATTGGGCGCCCGGTTTTCAGCCGGGAATTGGCGCATGGTTCGCGCTACCATTCGTCTCGATCCTGCGCGCGGGTCTCGCGTTGCTGTGGATCGTCGCGCTGGTTTCGCTGCTGGCAACTGGGGCGGTGTTCGGGGTGCTGTTACCCGCGGGAATTCCGGTCTGGGCGGGCGTGCTCTGCCTGTTTGCCTTCTATCTCGTCCTGGCCTGGCCGCTCAAGGCCATGCGCCGCGCCTACTACTGGAACGCGGCGGGCGGGCCGTTTTTCGCCCCTCCGTTCATCTACGCTTTCGATGCGTTCATCGGGATTGGGTTCGTGGTCGTGCTCCTCTGGTTGGCCGGACATCACCTTCCGCAGATCCACGAGGCCTTCCGGAATATCCCGCCGCTTGTTCACGAGGCGGTGAATGCCGTGAAGGATTGGTGGGCCGCGCGGTAACGACGGCGCCCGCGGCGTCTTACGGGAACAGGCCGCGCTTCTGCTTGGCCTCGGCCACCCGGGCGATCCCGAGGGTCAGCGCGGCGAGGCGGCGGCTGAACTTCATCTTGCGCTTCTGGTATTCGACGCTCGTCTTGGCCTTGTCGAGGATGGCGCAGAGCTTCGCCAGGACCTCATCGCGGGTCCAGTAATAGTTCTGCAGGTTCTGCAGCCACTCGAAGTAGGAGACGATCACCCCGCCCGAGTTGCAAAGCACATCGGGAATGACCTCGATCTCCTCGCGGCTTTCAAGCACGCGGTCGGCGGCGTTGGTCGTCGGGCCGTTGGCGGCCTCGGCGAGAACGCGGCAACGGAGTTTCGGGGCATTGATCTCGGTGATGACGCGTTCAACCGCCGCCGGCACGAGGACGGTGCAGGGGAGTTCGAGCAGTTGTTCGTTGGTTATGGCCTCGCCGCCGTCGAAATCCCGCAGCACCCGGTTGCACTGCACATATTGAAGAGCCTGGTGGACATCGATGCCCTGCGGGTTGTGGAAGGCGGCGGTGTGGTCGGAGATCGCAATGACCCTGGCGCCATAATCGACCATCGCGAGGGCGGTTTCGTTGCCGACATTGCCAAACCCCTGGATCGCGACGGTGGCCTGGCTGATCGGGATCTTGAGGTCGTCGAGATAGGCCTTGACGAGGTAGGCGACGCCGTGGCCGGTCGCCTCGCGGCGGCCCTCCGAACCTCCCAACGAGACCGGCTTGCCGGTGACAATGGCGGGCTCGACGTGGCCGACGTGATTGGAATAGGTGTCCATCATCCACGCCATGATCTGGTCATTGGTGCCCATGTCGGGCGCCGCAATGTCGACATGCGGCGAGAGAAACGGGATCATCTCCTGCATGTAGCGGCGCGAGAGGCGCTCGAGCTCGCCGGTGGAGAGATTGAACGGGTCCACGATGACACCGCCCTTGGCGCCCCCGAAGGGCAGCCCAACCAGCGAGCACTTCCAACTCATCCACATGGCGAGTGCCGCCACCTCGCCCAGCGTGACGTTCTGGTGAAAGCGGAGACCACCCTTGGACGGTCCGGTGGAGAGGCTGTGCTGCACGCGGTAGCCCTCGAAGACGACGACGGTGCCGTTGTCGCGCCTGATGGGCAGCGACACGGCCATGCACCGGCGCGGGTATTTGGTGCGGTCGCGAAGATCCTCCGGCAGGTTGATGGCGTCGGCCGCCTTGTCGAACTGGCGGCACGCCATGCGGAATACGTCGGAATCGTAGAGTTGGGAGACAACGGCCTTGGACATGGATTAGTAGGTTTGGGCCAGGGTTTGAGGGTTCCTTTGCGGGACACGTTGAGGGAAGGATGGTGCGCTGGCAAATGGCTTCGGCACGGCCGCGGAACAGGCAGAGGTGTGCGGGGGAACGCGGCGCAGGCTGGAGGGCGCGGGATTCCGCCGTTGTCATTTCATGGGGTGGATCCCAGTGATTGGTGCCAATGGATTTCAAGCTGCAGGCCGATTACACGCCCACCGGCGACCAACCCCAGGCCATTGAGGCGCTGGTGGGCTCCCTGCAGAAGGGAAACCGCCACCAGACGCTGCTCGGGGTGACCGGCTCGGGCAAGACGTTCACCATGGCCAACGTCATTGCGCGGCTCAACCGGCCGGCGCTTGTCATCTCCCACAACAAGACGCTCGCGGCCCAGCTCTACTCGGAGTTCAAGAACTTCTTCCCGGAGAATGCTGTCGAGTACTTCGTCAGCTACTACGACTACTACCAGCCGGAGGCCTACCTGCCGTCGAGCGACACGTATATTGAGAAGGATTCCTCGATCAATGAGGAGATCGAACGTCTGCGGATCTCAGCCACGAGTGCACTGGTGAGCCGCCGCGACGTGATCGTCGTGGCGAGCGTTTCGTGCATCTACGGGCTCGGTTCACCGGAGGATTTTGCGGCGCTCCGCATCGAGCTGCGCCGCGGCACGGCGCTGGGCCGCACCCGCCTGCTTGAACGGCTGGTCGATAATCTTTATGAGCGGAATGACTACGAGCTGAAGCCCGGCTGCTTCCGGGTGCGCGGCGAGGTGGTCGACGTGATGCCCGCCTACCTTGAACAGGGTTTGCGGGTGGAGTTCGACGGCGAAACCGTCGAGGCCCTCAGTGAATTCGATTCGCTGACCGGCTCGGTTCTCCGCCCGCTCGAGCAGTTCGATCTTTATCCCGCCAACCAGTACGTGACCACGCGCGGCAAGCTCGAGGGCGCGATCGCCGGCATCAAGGCCGAACTGGAGGAGCGTGTGGCCTGGTTTGAGAAGAACGGGCAATATCTGGAGGCCCAGCGCATCCGGATGCGCACTAACTACGACTTGGAGATGCTGCAGGAGATGGGTTTTTGCAGCGGCATTGAGAACTACTCGCGGCACCTGGCAGGCCGCCGGCCCGGCGAGCGCCCGTTCTGCCTGATCGATTTCTTTCCAAAAGACTTCCTGCTCTTCATCGACGAGAGTCACGCGACCGTGCCGCAGATCGGCGGCATGTACAACGGCGACCTCGCGCGCAAGCGGGTGCTCGTCGATTTCGGCTTCCGCCTGCCCTCGGCGCTGGACAACCGCCCGCAAAGCTTTGCCGAATTCGAACAGGTCACCGGGCAGACCGTCTTCGCCTCGGCCACGCCGGGGCCGTTTGAACTGGAGCGCTCCACCGTCGTGGCCGAGCAGCTCATCCGCCCGACCGGCCTGCTCGATCCGGAGATCAGCCTCCGGTCCACCAAGGGGCAGGTGGAGAATCTCATCGGGGAAATCCGCGCAGCGGCCGCCAAGGGCGAACGCGTGCTGGTCACCACCCTGACCAAGCGGCTCTCCGAGGATCTCACGGCCTTTTTGCGCGAGGCAAAGATCCGGGTGGAGTACCTTCATTCGGACATCGATGTAATCGAGCGTGTCGAGATCCTGCGCAATCT
>Ga0182021_10004699_pt1 | contig 16088 bp, 14 predicted proteins | sample 612E3MmetaG_FD_120493 | JGI IMG/M metagenome (GOLD analysis project Ga0182021, IMG submission 120493) | Permafrost microbial communities from Stordalen Mire, Sweden - 612E3M metaG (Illumina Assembly) | ecosystem: Environmental > Terrestrial > Soil > Wetlands > Permafrost | place: Sweden... | reverse complement strand
CAAGCTCTCTTACGCCCCCGGGGGTGTCGTGAGCGGCCACCTGCTGCCGTACAACCAGCCGAAGCACGGCGACATCATCGTCTTCCGCTACCCGGTGGATATTCGCCAGACGTTCGTCAAGCGGGCCATCGGCGTTCCGGGCGACCGCATCCGGCTCGCGCACAAGCAGGTTTACCGCAACGGCGAAAGACTCTCCGAGCCGTACACGTTCTACAAGACCGACTATCTCGACCCCTACCGGGATGAGTTCCCCTCGATGCCCAGCGGGCAGGTCCTTCCCCGAGGAATGGAAATGCTCGATCACAACATAGTCAACGGCGAGGCGGTGGTGCCTCCCAACTGTTACTTCGCCATGGGAGACAACCGCGACTTATCGCTCGACAGCCGTTACTGGGGCTTCGTTCCGCGCGAGAACATCATCGGCAAGCCGCTCATCATCTATTGGTCCTACGACGCTTCGACCGAGGCCCTGGCCGGCCCCACCATCAGCGTGGACCACTTCGTCGATCTCTTCGAGCACTTCTTCTCGAAGACCCGCTGGCAGCGCACCTTCAAGCTGGTGCGCGGGTATCCGGGCGGGTTGTCACCGGTCCGCTAGAATGGAAAGTCAGCCGCAACCTCTCAGGAGCGTCGTTTGAATCGAGCGAGGGCCGCCGCGACAAACCGGAGCCGGAAGATGCCCGAGCCTGCGAGCGCTGGACCCCAGGGAGCCATCGCCGGGTGGGTGGTAAACGCCATCCTCCTGATGTTTTTCATGCCCTTCCTGGCACAGCCCTTCGTGATTCCCACCGGCTCGATGGGGACACCCTGCTGGTCGGCGATCACCTGCTGGTGGACAAGCTCTCTTACTCCCCGGCGGGTTCCGTGAGCGGCCGCCTGCTACCGTACAGCCAACCGAAGCACGGCGATATCATCGTCTTCCGCTACCCGGTCGATATCAAGCTGACCTTCGTCAAGCGGATCATCGGCGTTCCTGGCGATCGCATCCGCCTGGCGAACAAGCAGGTGTACCGCAACGGCGAGAAGCTCGCCGAGCCGTATACTTTCTACAAGACGGACTACATCGATCCTTACCGCGATGACTTTCCTGCCGTGCCCAACGGGCAGGTCCTTCCCCGCGGCATGGAAATGCTCGACCACAACATAGTCAACGGCGAGGTAATCGTGCCACCCAACTGTTACTTCGCGATGGGAGACGACCGCGACTTATCGCTCGACAGCCGCTACTGGGGTTTCGTTCCGCGGGAGAACATCGTCGGCAAGCCGCTCATTATCTACTGGTCCTATGACGCTTCGACCGAAGCCCTGACCGGTTCCGCCGTCGATATCGACCACATGGTCGATGTCTTCGAGCACTTCTTCACCAAGACCCGCTGGCGGCGCACCTTCAAGCTGGTGCGCGGGTATCCGAACTAGACGCCACCCATGCCGCCCGCAGCGAGCGAGATTCCCGAAGACAAAGCCCCGCAGAAACCACCCGAAACCGAACCCCGCCGCAACGGTATTGCCGAGTGGACCGTCACGGCTATCCTGTTCGTCTTCCTCATCACCACCCTGTTGCAAGGCTTCGTGATCCCCACGGTCTCGATGGAGGACACGCTGTTGCGTGGAGATCATCTGCTGGTGGACAAACTGGCCTACGGGCCCTGCGGCGTGCCGAGCAGGTACCTGCTGCCCTACCGGGAGGTGCGCCGGGGCGATATCGTCGTCTTCCGCTGGCCCATCGACATCCGGCAGAACTACGTCAAGCGCGTTATCGGGGTGCCGGGCGACCGCATCCGCATCGTCAACAAGGTGGTCTACCTCGATGGGAAGCCGCTAAACGAACCATTCGCGATCCACCGCTCCGCTTACACCGACTCTTACCGGGACAACTTCCCAGCCGAACCCAACGTTGGCCTGCCCGAGCGGGCTCTGCAAATGCTCGAACACGACGTCAAGAAGGGCGAGGTGGTGGTCCCCGAGAGCATGTACTTCGCCATGGGCGACAACCGCGACAACTCGGCCGACAGCCGCTACTGGGGTTTCGTTCCGCGCGAGAACATTGTCGGCAAACCGCTGCTGATCTGGTGGTCCTACGATGCCCCGACCGCGGAACTGACCGACGCCAACATCGTCAGCCTGAGCCACCTCAGCGACCTGGCCCGCCACTTCTTCACCAAGACGCGGTGGAGCCGGACGCTGCGTTTCATCCGCAGCTACCCTCTGCAGTAGCCGCGAACAGCAGTCCCACCATCGTCTTGCCGTCGGCGACCGCCCGTTCCCGCGCGAGCTGCGGCATGAAGCCGAGTCCGATCAGTTCCGCTTCGAGCGCGGAGGCCTCGATCGGGTGCGACCGGACCTGGCTGGCGAAGATGCGCATCGTTCCGGCGCGCTCCCGCGCCGGCAACTCCCCCGGCGGATTGCGCTGGATCACGACGATGACGCGCTCCGGCCGCAGCCTGGCGAGCGAAGCCAGCGCCTTCCGCCACTCGACATGCTCGAGCACGAGCACCACAATCGCCACCGAAAAGCCCGGTTCCAGACGCGAGTCCTCGATGTCGTCGACCACGGTCTGGCACGCGCATCTGCGGCCCAACCTCTTCAAGAACGCCGCGTTGATGTCCGAACAGGTCAGCGCGTGTGGAACGAAGGTCTGCGGCGGGAGCCAGTCGAAGATCTGGCCGCTCCCGGCACCCGCGATCAGCACTCGCGAGCCGGCCCGGGGCGAGGCGGCCTCGAACAACTCGCCGACCAGCGAAGCGTTCGCCTGCGCCTGCCCGATCGCCGCCATGTGGGCCTCGTAGTCCTCGGCGGCCACAAACTGAGTCCATGCCTCCCGCAGGGTCATACCTGTAGCTTATCCGCTGCCGCCCGGTTCGGCGTGCCGCCGCGGGCCGCGCCGCGTCCCATCAGGCCGGGTACTTGCGGCCAATCTTGAGCAGCGCGCCATGGAAGCGGTGATACCAGGCAGTGTTCGGCAGAAACATGTTCGGGCAGAACCCCGGAATCACGGCGATTCCATTCGCCCGGCAGAACTCGACCGCCCGCGGACTGTTCGCCTTCCCTGAAATGCCATAGAGCCAGACCCGGGCGATGCCCGCCTCCCGGCAGTCCTTGACGACTTGCTCGGCGACCGCCGGGCTGGTCATGACGAGCGCGCCTTGGACGGGCGGGGCGATATCCTGCAGGCGTGCGTAACAGGGAACGCCATCGATCTCGGCGGCGTTGGGGTTCACCGGAACGGCGTCGTAGCCGCGGCTGCGCAGCGTCCGGAACAGAGACGTGTTGAAGTCCCTTGGGTTGCGGCTGGCGCCGACCACGGCGATGCGTTTCTGGGCCAGAAAGTCGGAGATCGTCTGACGGGCGGATTCGGGCATGGCCCATTATCGCGCGCGGCCAGACGGCGGGGGTTGCGGCGCCGTTGAGGAACCGGAGGGTCTGGCGATCCCTAAGGGATCGTCAGTAAACAACCGCTCCAATCTTCGGAGAGCGCAAGGACGCACTAAAACACCTTGCCGAGTGCAAGAAGGCGCCCAGAAAAGTCGGCAAAGGCATTTTCTGGCCGCTGATGAACACCGATCGACGCCGATAAGACAGCCTCTTTTCGATCTGCGTCCATCGGTGTTTATCGGCGGCCAGTAATGTCTTGGCCCGCCTCAGCGCCATCGCCCGCTGGCTGACGGCTGCTCCCACCCGCTCCAGCCCCCAGCGCCGCCGGAGCCTCGGTTCCCCTGCCTTGACAGCTATCCGCCATTGGCGGATAATCGCAAGGAGTGGAGCTGATTGAGACATCCATCTTCACGAGGCAGATCATCGCTCTGTTAAGCGATGAGGAGTATGGTGACTTTCAGTCCCGGATCGCCGCAAATCCGGAGCTCGGCGCCCTCATCGGAGGCGGCGGTGGGATACGCAAGGTCCGCGTCGCGGTTGGATCGCGAGGAAAGCGGAGTGGCGCCCGCGTCATCTACTACTGGGCGGTACGGAAAGACGCGATCCTGCTGCTGTACGCGTATGCGAAAAGCGCGACGGCGGATCTGACTCCGAAACAAGTCTCGCGGCTCGCCAAAGTCGTCAAAGAGGAGTTTGGTAGTGAAAAGACGAATGTTTGAAGATCTGCTGGGGAGCGTACGCGAAGCCGGGGCGATTCTGCGCGGCCAGCGGAAGCCTTCGCGGCGGATTGAAATCCGCGCTTCCGGCGTCCGGGTCATTCGCGAACGAACCAGCCTTTCGCAGTCGGAGTTTGCGCATTTGATCGGTGTGAGCGTGAAGACGCTTCAGAACTGGGAACAGGACCGGCGGCGCCCCACGGGACCGGCAGCCGCACTGTTGAGCATCATCGAGCACGATCCGGCGCTGGCCGTGAAAGCCATTCATCGACTGTAGGCACCTCGGACGACGCGAGAGAATCGATCTGCATCTGTCCGCGTTCGTCGTCCCCCCTGCCGCCGGTTCTCCCGCCGCGCTCCAGCCCCCAGCGCCCCTGGCGCTACAATTGAATTTGAACCGCCTCCCTCCGCGGGGGGCCGCGCACCGATGGAGAAACGAAAGCACTCGCCGGTCTTTTTCTTCGCCGCCTCGCCGGCCGGGGCGCAGACCTGCTGGCGCCCCTCCGCCGACGTCTATCGCATCCCGCGCGGCTGGCTGCTGAAATTCGATTTGGCCGGCGTGCGCATGGAAGACGTCACGGTCGAGGTCCACGGATGCCGCATTTCGGTCAGCGGCGTCCGCCGCGACTGGCTGGTCGAAGAGGGCGCCAGCCATTACTCGATGGAGATCTCCTACAACCGCTTCGAGCGGACGATCGAGCTGCCCTGCCATCTCAAGAGCCCGCGCATCGCGCTCGAGGGCAGGAACGGGCTCCTGATCATTCGCCTGACTGAAGGCTAACCCCATGCCCGACCCGGATAACATCCAGACCCTACCTCTGCTGCCGTTGAAGAACAGCGTGCTGTTCCCGAATCTGTTCATGCCGCTGGCAGTCGGCCGGCCCACGTCGCTCGCCGCCGCCGAGGCCGCGCTCTCGACCGAAGAGAAAGAGATCGTCGTGGTGGCGCAGCGCGACCCGGCCAAGGACGTGCCCGCGACCGCCGACGACCTGCACTCCATCGGCGCCAAGGCGGTCATTAAGAAGATGGCGCGGCCGAACGAGAACCAGATGGATCTCATCGTTTTCGGCGTCGAGCGTGTGGTGATCCTGAAGCTCGATCAAACCGAGCCGTTCCTCGGCGCGCGCGTGCGCCCGCTTCCGCTGCCGGAGGATCGCTCCCCCGAAGTCGAGGCGTTGCACCGCGCCGTGGCGGACCTGGCGGGCAAGGTGGTGGCCCTGGCCCAGCCCAACGCGCCGGCCGAGCTGGCCCAGATGCTCACCCAGACCGAGAATCCCCTGCGGCTGGTCTACCTGCTCGGCTCCATGATGAACCTCGAACTGGCCAAGGAGCAGGCGCTGCTCGAAGCGCAGACTCGCACCGAGGCGCTGCAGTTGATGCACGGCTATCTCACCAGCGAATACCAGGTGCTCCAACTGCGCGACCAGATCGCCAGCCAGGCCCAGAACGAAATGAGCAAGCAGCAGCGCGAGTACGTGCTGCGCCAGCAGTTGCGCGCCATCCAGGAAGAGTTGGGCGAAAAGGACCCGCAGCAGGCTGAAATCGAGCTGCTGCGCGAGCGCATCGGGAAGCTGAATCTGCCCGAAGAGGTCGCCAAGGAGACAGGGCGCGAGCTTTCGCGTCTCGAGCGTTTGCCTCCGGGCGCGCCCGATTACCAGGTCATCCGCACCTATCTCGATTTCGTGGTCGAGCTGCCCTGGAACGTGTTCACCGAGGACAACCTCGATATCGCCCGCGCGCGCCAGATCCTGGACGAAGACCACTACGACCTCAAGGACGTGAAAGAGCGCATCCTGGAGCAGCTCGGCGTGCTGAGGCTCAACCCGGAGGCCAAGGCGCCCATCCTGTGCTTCTTCGGGCCGCCGGGCGTGGGCAAGACCTCGCTGGGCCAATCGATCGCGCGCGCGCTCGGCCGCAACTTCCAACGCATGAGCCTGGGCGGACTGCACGACGAGGCGGAACTGCGCGGCCATCGCCGCACCTACATCGGCGCCATGCCGGGGCGCATCGTGCAGGCCATCCGGCGCGCCGGCTCGCGCAATCCCCTGCTGATGCTCGACGAGGTGGATAAGCTGGGGCGCGATTTCCGCGGCGATCCGGCCGCCGCTCTTCTCGAAATCCTCGATCCCGAGCAGAACAAGAGCTTCCGGGACAACTATCTCGATCTGCCGTTCGACCTCTCCAAGGTCTTCTTCATCACCACCGCCAACACGCTCGACACCGTCCCGCGGCCGCTGCTCGATCGCATGGAGATGCTGCGCCTGCCGGGCTACAGCGAAGAAGAGAAGATCGAGATCGCCCGCAGGTACCTCATCCCGCGCCAGCTCCAGCAGGCGGGCCTGAAGGCCGAAGAGGTGACTTTCGGGGGCGAAACCCTCCACGGTATCATTGCCCGCTACACGCGCGAGGCGGGTCTGCGGCAACTGGAACGCACCATCGGCCGTGTCGCCCGCAAGATCGCGCTGCGGCACGCCGAGGGGGTGCTGGACAACGTCGCAGTGCGCCCGGAGGACCTGGCGCCGCTGCTCGGGCCGGAGGTTTTTCCGGACGACGAGCGGCGCAAGGAGCAGCCGCCCGGCGTCGCCACCGGCCTGGCCTGGACCGAAAGCGGCGGCGAGGTGCTTTACATCGAAGCCACTCTGCTGCCCGGCGGCCAGGGCCTCACCATTACCGGCCAGATCGGAGAGGTGATGCAGGAATCGGCGCGCGCCGCGCAGAGCTTCATCTGGTCCCACGCCGGGGATCTCGGAATCGATCCGGCCGTCTTCAAGAACAGCGGAGTCCACCTGCATGTCCCCGCCGGCGCGGTCCCGAAGGATGGGCCGTCGGCGGGCGTCACGATGGCCGCGGCGCTGGCGTCGCTCTATACGCAAAAGCCCGTGCGCACGGACACCGCCATGACCGGAGAGATTACCCTCACCGGGCTCGTCCTGCCCATCGGCGGGCTGAAGGAAAAGGTGCTGGCTGCCCGGCGCGCCGGCATCCATCGCATCGTCGCGCCAAAAGGGAACCAGAAGGACCTGCTGGACTTCTCCGAGGCGGTTCGCAACGAGACCGAATTCGCCTTCGTCGACCGCATGGAGCAGGTTCTGGCGGCGGCCCTGCCCCAGCCGGTCGAGCCCGTCGAGACCCTCAAGGCGGGGTAGGACAGGCCTCCGGCCTGTCGGCAGCCCTCAGAAGCTCCGCACGATCGTCGCCCGGAACGTCGCGCTGGCCGGGTCGACCATGCTTCCCGAGAGATTGCACAACCGGACGGTGATGGTACTTGGGGCCGAAACGCGCATCGTGCCCACGAGGCCCGGCTCGAGAGCGTTCGGCCAGCCCGGCGCCACCCCGTCGTTCACCGCGGCGCCGGCCAGCGTGAAGGACAAATCCGCGGCGCACGCGCCGTTCGCGATGGACGGGAAGTTGAGCACCGCCGTCCCGGTCAGGTAGGTCGGCACCACGGTGCCGTCCACCGAGATCGTCGTGCTCCCGCCCGCGTCCGTTGTTATCAGGCCGGTGCCCCCGGCGAAACCCTTCTCGGCCAGCATGGCGCGATAGTCCAGGCCGCCCGTCGTGTCCCAGGCCCAGTTGGCTGTCCACGTCGCCAGCGGGATCGAACCCGCCGGAAAGTTCGTCACGCCCCCGACAGCCTGGCAGCCGGCCGAAGTCGTCACCGTCAGATTGTGGCCGACGGTCAGCGCACCCGTCGAGTCGAAGTAGATGTATGCCATGCCGAAGCCCGCGCCGATGGTGGCCGTGCAACTCTGCGTGAAGCTGTACACCGTGCTTCCGAGCCTGAGGTTGCACGGAGTGGCGGAGGAGCAATTCCCGCCGATGGTCAGGGTCGAGGGGCTGGTCCAGGTGGCCGCAAAATCGTTCAACTGCGAAACCATGGCGGCGCCGCCCTGCCGCGTCCACGCGTTCGCGGCCGTGCACACGTAGAGGTTCTGCCCCAGCGTCGCGCTGCTCAGCAGGAACGTCTGGCCCGTCGCGCACGTGGCCGGAAGCGCCGCGCCCATCTGGATCGGCTTGGTCGAACCGGCGTTCGAAAAGTCGATATCCTTGGCTTGGGTCCGGAGGTCAATCTGGGTCTGGCCGGCGGCCGAGACCGCCAGCAGGGACAAAATCAAGATCGGGAAAAGCAGGGTAGATTTCATTGCGAGCCTCGCTCCAACCACAGGCCCAGTGTACGCACGCGTGCCCGGCGCTCAACCGGATCGAGAAGCCGATCTCCTTGAAAACGGAGGGAATAAACCCAGGGTCAAACGGTGAACGCAAAAGGTGGCATCGGCCGGATGGCGCCGTGCGCGCAGCCGAAGACCAACCGGCGGCCCGCCGGCCGATGCAGGTCCGGCCCAACGGGAGATGAAAACGGGCGCGAGCCGAGCCGTGCTGGTGTCGCCGCTGGCGATCTGAGGCCGGCCTCGGTCTGGCGCCTTCGATCCCGTGGGCGATTGCGGCCCGGAACGCAGCCGCGGAACCGCGAAGTGGTTGTCAGGAAGTAGCAGATCCAATACTCGCCGCGGATGAACGCGGATCAACGCCGATAAGAAAACGAGAACAAGATTCGTTTATCTGCGTTCATCGGTGTTAATCAGCGGCAGGAAATGCCTTTGCTGCTTTTCTGGGCGCCTTCTTGCACCCGGCAAGATGTTTCCGTACGTCCTTGCGCTCTCCGAAGATCGGAGCGGCTGTCTACTGACGAGCCCTAAGTGGAGCCTCTGCCGCCAAGGTGGAGAGCCCGTGAAGGGTAGTCGGTCTTTCCTTTCGGCTCGGCCGCGGAGGGATACCGCAAAACCGTTTCGTTCAGCGGGAACCGGGCGCGTGCCGGCGCTCGCGGCGGACGCCCCGCGGAGCTGCGTCGGCGGTGGGATTCGTTGTCGCGAATCGGCCCGGTGGAAGCTCGCGAGAAGACCTTGACTCTGGTAGACTCTTGCTTTCACTACGCAGCCGTGCCTGATCGGATTGGGGTGCCGAGTGTTGGACGTGTATCGAGTCGCTGCGGCGCCTTGGCGCTGCCGCTGCTCTGCTTGTGTGCCTGCTCGCAGCAGTCTCAGTCCCCGGCGGTGCCAGCCCGGAACGGCGCGCCTGTGCCGGCACGAGTCCAGATGCGAGCGATCCGGTGGCACCTCCGCGCTACGGGTTCCATCCAGCCTGTCGAAGCCGTCAACATCGCGGCTCCGCAACTCCGCGAAGGCGGCGACCTGATTCTCACTAAGATCGCCCGGTCCGGCACCGAGGTGCAAGAGGGCGATATCGTCGCGGAATTCGACCGGACTCGCGTTCTCGATCGGGCGCGCGACGCGCAGGCTCGTTACGACGACCTCCTGCACCAGATCGAGCAGCGCAAAGCGCAGCAGCGCAGCGACCGCGAGAAACGCGCCTCCGAGCTTCAGGAGGCCGAAGCCGACCTGGCAAAAGCGCGCCTCGAACTTCGCAAAGGGCCGTTGCTGAGCGAAATCGACCGCCTCAAGAACGAGAGCAAGCTCGAAATCGCCGCCGCTCACGTCGAGAGCCTCAAGAAATCCGGACAGGCTCACCGGACCTCCGAGGAGGCGGACCTGCGCAGCCTCGAGTTGCAGCGCGACCGCCAGGAGGCGGCGCTCGAACGCGCGCACACCAACGCAGACCTTTTGCAGATTCGCTCGCCGCTTCGAGGCATGGTGGTGCAGGACGTTTTGTGGCGCTCGACCGCCCAACAGCCGGGCCACCCGCAGGAGGGCGACCAGCTCTGGGCCGGGCAAGCGCTGCTCAAGGTCTTCGCTTCGGCGGAGATGGAGTTGCGCGCCTCCGTGGCCGAGCCGGATGGCGCGATGCTGGCTCCAGGAACGCGCGCCGAGGTGCGCCTGGACTCTTACCCCGACCAGGTCTTTGCGGCCCATCTGGAAGGGTCGAGCCCGGTCGCCGCGGGCGATGGCAGCATACGCACATTCGACGCGCGGTTCCGTCTGGAGAGCAAGGATCGCCGCCTGCTCCCCGATCTTTCCGCATCGGTTGAGGTCGAGCTGAGCACCGCCGGACCGGTTCTCGCCGTTCCACGCGCGGCAGTGCGATATCGGCAAGGCAAGCCCTACGCGATCGTGGCGGGGCGCGAACGCACCATCGAGCTGGGCCGTGCCTTCGATGACGAGTTTCTGGAAGTCGCTTCCGGCCTCGCGGCCGGAGACGAGGTGACCCAATGACCGCGCGGCGCGCGATCGCGGCGATGGCTGTGGCGTTGCTCGTGGCCGCCGCGGTCTTCGGCTTGCGCCGGTTGAGGCGTGCCGAGGCGGCCGCGAATCTGCCGGTCGCGCCGGCCCGCCGTGGCGAGTTTGCGGTGATCGTGCGGGCGCGCGGCGAAATCGGCGCGCGCCGCTCCGTCCAGATCGCGGCGCCGCGAAACGTACAGGAGCTGAAGATCGTGTGGCTGGCCGAGCAGGCGAGCCCGCTCAAGTCCGGCGACGTGGTGGTCCGCTTCGACCCCAGCGGCGCCACGCGGCAGTTGACCGAAGACCAGGCGACATTGCGGCAGACGCAGGCGGCTCTCGATCAGGCCCTCGCCCAGGCGCGCATCGTGGCTGAACAGGACAAGCTCGATCTGGCGGCCGCCCGTTACCAGGTCGAGCGCGCCAGGCTCGAAGCCTCCAAACAGGCCATTGTCAGCGTGCTGCAGGGAGAGGCCAGCAAGATCGATTTCGATACCGCAGAGCAGAAACTCCGCGTCGAAGAGGCGGCCGTCGAGTTGCATCGCAAATCGGACGAGGCCAAGATCGCCTCCGCCACCCGCCAGCGCGACAAGGCCCGAGCCGACCTCGATCTGACCACCGAGCGCCTGCAACTGATGGTCGTCAAGGCCCCCATCGACGGCATCGTTTCGTTCGGCATGAACCGGTCCCAGGGATGGATGAACGCACGGCCCTTCCGCGCGGGAGACCAGGTCTGGCCGGGCGCCGTGGTGGGCGAAATTCCCGATCGTGCCACGCTTCAAATGGAAGGCAAACTCGACGAAGTGGATCGCGGCCGCATCGAGGTCGGCCAGGAAGCGCGCGTGCATGTCGACGCGTTCCCGGAGCAGGTGTTCCATGCCAAGGTGGCCGCCGTCTCGCCGCTGACCGAGATGATTTTCGAGTGGCCGTACCTGCGGCAGTTTTTGGTCTATGGGCCCATCGAGCATCCCGATCCGCGGCTCCGTTCCCGCATGAACGGCAGCATGGACATCGTGATCCGGCGCATCGCGGACGCGATCTCCATTCCAGCCAAGGCGGTCTTCACCCTGAACGGCAAGCCGGTGGTTTACGTCGCCACGGACAAGGGATATCGCAGGGTCGAGGTCGAGGTGCTGGGCCGCAATCCTGACGAAGTCGCGGTGAGCGGCATAGGCGCGGGCGCCTCGGTGGCTCTGGTCGAGCCGGAATCCGCCAAGGAAAGCGGCCGGCCATGAGCGCGCGCGCGTTGAAGAGGGAGTCGCCCGCCGTCCGGACGCCGCGCCGCGCCGCCCGGCGCACCGCCAGAATCGGGTTCGCGTTGGCGACGGCGGCGATCATCGCGGCTGGGATCGGCTGGGCCGCCTGGCGGCTGTACAAGTCGCTTGGCACGAGCGCCGCCGTCACTCCGATCGCCTTCGTCCGGAGCGGCGATGTCACCTTCACCGTCACCGGCCGCGGCCACGTGCAGGGGGGAAGTCCGGAAACGATCGTGGCGCCCATGGCCGGCGGAGATATGCGCATCAAGTTCATTCGCAGGCCGGGTGAAATGGTCCACCGAGGAGACACGGTCGTCGAGTTCGATACGGCGGAACAGGAGTACCGGCTGAAGGAAGCCGAGTCCGACGTGGCCGAGGCCGAGCAGCAGGTCGCCAAAGCCAGGGCCGACATGGAAGCGAAGCAGGAAGAAGACCGATTCTCGCTCCTCCAAGCGCGCGCCGACGTTCGCCAGGCCGAGCTCGAGGTGCGGAAGAATCCGCTCCAGTCCGCGATTACGGCCCGGCAGAATGACCTCGCCCTTCAGGCGGCACGCGACCGTCTGGCCGAGATCGAACACGATCTGGCCAACCGCGCAGCGTCGAATCAAGCCGGCATCGCCAGCCAGGAGGCCACGCGCGCCAAGGCCCAGGCGCAGGCCGCCATGGCCCGCCACAACATCGAGCTTATGACCGTGCGCGCTCAGAGCGACGGCTACGTCTCCATCCGGCAGAATTCTACTGGCGGGTTTTACTTTTCGGGCATGGCTCTGCCTCTGTTCCGCGCCGGCGATCGCCTCTACCCCGGGATGCCCGTCGGGGACATTCCGGACCTCAAGACGTGGGAGCTGGCGGTTTCGATCGGCGAGCAGGATCGCGGCCACCTGTCGCCCGGGCAGCCGGCGGAGGTCCGCGTCATCGCGTTGCCCTTCCACGCGTTTCACGGCAGAGTCAAGAACCTGGGCGGCACCGTGAGTGGCCCCTGGGAGAGGGGTCGCTTCGAGTGCGCCATGACGCTGGACGATCCGGTTCCCGAGCTTCGCCCGGGCATGACTGCCGAGGTGGTGATTACGACGGAGGTCATGAAGAATGTCCTGTGGCTTCCAGCACAGGCGGTTCTCGAAAGCGACGGCCGCACGTTCGTCTACGTGCCATCCGGTTCCGGCTTCGCGCCGCGCGACGTCACGCTGGTCCGCCGAAGCGAGACCCAGGCCGTCATCGCGGGGCTGGCGGCGAACCAGGCCGTGGCGCTCTCGAGCCCCGATCGAGAGACTAGGCAGGCCGCCGGCCGTACCGGCGCGCTACAGGCACTCCCGCGATGAGACACTGGCGCTATTTCTCCGATCTCGCCGGCGCGGCGCAAAGCCTGCGCGAGCAGAAGATACGGACGCTGCTCACCGGCCTGGGGATCGTCTTCGGCGTGGGCGCGGTCATCGGCATGCTCTCGATCGGCGCCGGCGCCCGTCAGGAATCCCTGCGCTTCATCGAAGAGCTGGGCGTGCGCAACCTGCTGGTGCAGGCGCGGGCGGCGGCGAGCGAGCAGGAATACCAGCAGCGGCGGAAGACCTCGCCGGGAATGACCGTGCGGGACGCCCGCATCGTGCAAGCCAACCTGGACGGTCTGGAACTCATCTCGGCGCGCATGACGCTGCACCCCAGCAAAACGCTTCCCAAGCCTGCGCACACCATCCCGGAGCTTTACGGCGTGCGGCCCTCGTATGCCGCCATCCACGGCATGAAGACCGTCGAAGGCCGCTTCTTCGATGAGCAGGAGGATACCGCCAGCGCCGCCGTCTGCGTACTTGGAGAAACCGCCAAGATCGAACTGCTCGGCTATGGTTCCGCCCTCGGCAAGTACGTCAAGATCGACGACGTCTGGCTGCGGGTGAGCGGCGTTCTCGAACAGAGGCTCGCCTCCTCGCGATCCGCCGAAGTGCAGGTCCAGGATCTCAACAACGCCGTCTTCATCCCGCTCGACACGTTTCAGTACCGCTTCTCGGTCTCCAACCATCTCAAAGACGAGCTGGACGGTTTTGACATCTCCCTCCGGGCCGGCGCCGACAGCCTGCGAGCCGCCCGCGTGGTGACCGCCATCCTCAATTCGACCCATCGCAACACCGAGGATTTCGACGTGGTGATCCCGGCCGGTCTGCTGGCCCAGCAGCAGCGCACGCAGACCATCTTCACCTACGTCATGGTGGCAATCGCTGCCATTTCGCTGCTCGTGGGCGGCATCGGAATTATGAACATCGTGCTGGCCACCGTGCTCGAGAGGACGCGCGAGATCGGCGTCCGCCGCGCCGCCGGCGCGCGCCGCAGCGACATCGTGCGCCAGTTCCTCACGGAATCGGTCCTGATCTCGGTGGCCGGCGGCACGCTGGGCATCGGCTTCGGCGTCTGCCTCTCGTGGTTGATCGCCAGGACCGCCGGCTGGAACACCATCGTCACCCCTTCTTCGGTCTTCATCGCCTTCGGCGTTTCGGCCGCCGTCGGCATCGTCTTCGGAATCTACCCCGCGAGGAAAGCTTCGCGGATCGACCCCATCGAGGCGCTTCGCTATGAGTAGGTCCACCTGCGCGCTTCTTGTCTTCCTTTTCGCGCTGCCCGCCGCGGAGGCGGGGCTGCCCTTGCCGCCTGCTTACGCGCATCGGCTCCGCGGCCCGGACATCCGCGTCCGCGCTATCGAGGGCCTCGACGAACGCGTTCAGGACGGCAAGCTCTATCTGCGGCTCAAGGATTTTCTCGAGCTGGTCCTGAAGAACGACACCGAGATTCAGATGATGCGTCTCGACATTCTGCCCGCGGCCGACGCCGTCCTCGCCGCCAAGGCGGTTTTCGATCCGAGCGTTACCCTCGGATTCAACGCTCTCCGCAGCGCGTCGCCGTCCTATACCCAGATCGCGGGCGCGGAGACGCTGAGCAGCCTCAGCCACCAGGCCCAAATCGAAGCCAGCCAAATGCTGCCGTCGGGTCAGTCGCTGAGTATCGGCTTCCAGGGCACGCGCCTCTCGGACAACAGCCAGTTCAGCCTCTTCAATCCCAGCATCTCGAGCGGTCTGACACTGGGAATCGTGCAGCCCCTGCTCCAGAATCGCGGCAACATTCAGTACCTGGCTCCCCTGCGCATTGCGAGAACGCAGCTCCGCATCGCCACCGAGCGCACCGAGGCGAGTATCGCCGATGCCGTCGCCAGCGCCGCGACGCGCTACTGGGATGCCATCCAGGCGCGCGACAACATTCGCGTCGCCCAGCTTTCCGTGGACCTGGCGCAGAAATCCTACGATCGCGACAAGCTGGCTCTCGATCTGGGCGCGCTCTCGAAACTCGACATCTTTCAGTCCGAGTCCCAGGTAGCCGAGCGCAAGGTGGACGTGATTCGGGCTCAGTACGCCTATCGCGACGCGCTCGACGGCCTGCGCCGCTTGATCGGCGCCGACCTGAACCCCGCCACGCGCAATATCGAAATCGTGCTCGAGGACGATCCCTCGTCGCTGCCACTGGGCGCCGTGAGCACCGCGGAGGGGGCGATCCAATCCGCGCTCGCCCACCGCCCGGAGTTGAGCGCGATCGACCGGCAGGCCGGCATCGAGGACCTCAACGCCCGCGTGGCGCGCGATTCCATGCTGCCCAAGCTCGATCTGGGCGTGCAGTTTGGCGGCAACGGTTTGGGCGGCAACCAGGTTCCGGCGAGCAACGCTCTGGGAGGCCCTTCCTCCTTCGTCTCCGGCGGTCTGGGCGACGCGCTCTCTCAGATGTTCCGGTTCAGCGCGCCGTTCTACGGCTTCTCGCTTCAGATGACCATCCCCGTGCGCAGCAGCCGGGCTCAGGCCAATCTCGCCGACGCTCTGGTCGGCCGCGCGCACGATCGGTACCAGCGCCGGCAGACCGAGCAGCAGATCATCCAGGAGGTGAAAGCCGCTCTGAACCAGCTCGACATGGCTCACGCCCAGATCGATGCCGCCAAGACCGCGCGCGATCTGGCGCACCAGAACGTCGACGCCCAGCAACAGAAGTACGAAATCGGGGGGATCACGGCGTTCGAACTGCTCGACGCCCAGAGCCGGCTTGCCGGCATCGAGGGCACCCTGGTTGCTTCTTACGCCAATTACCAGAAGGCTCTCGTCGCTTACCGGCGCGCCACGTGGACCCTTCTCGACGGATTCGGCATCATCGTCGAAACGCCGCGGGTTCCCGGTGAAAACTGACGGTCGCGCCGGGCTGAGCGCCCTCGCCGGCCTGGGGCGCGGGCGCCCGCCCCAACTCCTACTGCAGTGCGTCCGAAGTCCTGAACGGTATCGCCAAACGAAGTGGGGCAGGCGCTTCCGCCTGCCAACAGCACGTTTCGAAACGGAGGCGCCAATTCGACGCCAATCCGGCGTTGGCAGGCGAAAGCGCCTGCCCCACTTTGCTCAGGCGCCCAGACGAATACTCGCTGTTCTGCATGACGCACTACACTACTTCATCTCGTAGGTGGCCGTCGTCTTTCCGCCACGGCCGTCCGACACGGTGACGGTGACCGTGCCGGGGACCAGCCGGGAGTTCTCGACCACGCGCTTCCAGACGCCGACGGGACCGTT
>Ga0182021_10004698_pt1 | contig 16090 bp, 15 predicted proteins | sample 612E3MmetaG_FD_120493 | JGI IMG/M metagenome (GOLD analysis project Ga0182021, IMG submission 120493) | Permafrost microbial communities from Stordalen Mire, Sweden - 612E3M metaG (Illumina Assembly) | ecosystem: Environmental > Terrestrial > Soil > Wetlands > Permafrost | place: Sweden... | reverse complement strand
GGCCGTCGTCGAGGAACCCCGAGTCGAAGACCGTCACGATGTTGGGGTGGCCTGTCAGGCGACCCATGAGCGTGCACTCCCGCTCGAACCGACGACGTCCCGCGTCGTCGTCGATCCCCGCCAGGAGGATCTTGACCGCGACCATCCTGTCGTAGGCGATCTGGCGCGCGCGCCAGACTGTGCTGAATCCCCCCCGCCCGATCAGCTCGAACGAGTCGTAACCTGGGACTCGCGGCCGCGAGAGCCGGCCGGAGTCCTCATCGACACCGTCCATGGTGATTTCACACTAATGCCGCGTGAGACGCCCCACTGGGCTTGGGGTGAGATTGCTCACGCGAGCCGTGGCCGCACCCCGGTCCGGGAGAGAACCTAGGTGGCTCGGGGAGAGAACGTGGCCGGCTTGGAGGCGAACGTGGCTGGTCCGGGGAGGGAACCGGTCCCGTCAGGAGAGCACCTGTACAGGTCCGGAGCATCCCTGTACTGGTCTACTCCGGGAGTGTGAGGATCTCGGGGCCGGACGCGGTGAGGGCGATGGTGTGCTCGGTGTGGGCGGTGCGGCAGCCCGTGGCGCTGCGGAGGGTCCAGCCGTCGTCGTCGACCTTGAGGCGGTCCGTATCGGCCATGACCCAGAGCTCGATGGCGAGGAGCAGGCCCGGCTTCAGCGGGAACCCGCGGCCAGGCATCCCGTTGTTCGAGATGTGCGGGTCCTGGTGCATCGTGCTCCCGACGCCGTGGCCGCCGAACTCGGTGCTGACCTTGTAGCCGGCTCCCGTCAGCACCTGTCCGATGGCGTACGAGATGTCACCGGTCTTCGACCCTGTTCCCGCAGCCGTGATCCCGGCGGCGAGCGCATCGCGCGTCGCGTCGATCATGCGCTGGTCCGCCGGGTCGACGGTGTCGCCGACGACGAAGCTGATCGCCGCATCGGCCACCCAGCCGTCGACGCCGACCGCGAAGTCGAGGGTGAGGAGGTCGCCGTCGCGCAGCACGTAGTCGTGCGGCAACCCGTGCAGTACGGCGTCGTTGACCGACGTACAGATCACCTTCCCGAACGGCCCCCGGCCGAACGACGGCGCGTAGTCGACGTAGCAGGAGACGGCCCCACGCCGGGCGATCAGCTCGACCGTCCAGTCGTTGATCTCCAGCAGGTTCGTCCCTGGCTCGGCACGACGCTGGAGCTCCGCCAGCGTCGATCCCACGAAGGCGCCTGCCGGCCTTGCCGCGTCGACCTGACGCGGCGACAGCACCTCGATCATCGTTCCTCCACCCGCTGCATCGTCATCCTCGACCCGGCCGTACGGCCTCGGTGTCGAGCCTATGCGCCGGCGGTCAGCGCGCGGGGCTCAGTAACAGAACGTACGAGCGTCGGCAGCGACCACCGCCGCATCGTCGTCGAGCTGGGGCTGTCGGCCACGCGCTGAGCTGCCGTGCGGCGCCGGCGTGGGATCCCCCGGTGCCGCGACAGCTCGATCAGTGCTTCTCCGCTCGCTGCAGCATCACCATGAGCCCCGCCGGTACGGCTTCGGCCTCGAGCCGGTTCGTGTCCCCCTCGGCGTCGCCGTCGAGCTGGTACGGGATCGGCTCGACCGACTCGATGACGACCTTGCGCCCCTGGCCGTACTCGAGCGGCTCCACCTCCGCGCCGCCGAGCAGCCCGCTCGCGACTTTCGCCCAGTCCACGACGCTGGTCGGGTTCCCGATGAGCACGTCCAGCTTGCCGTCGGTGGGACTGGCGTCCGGGAAGATCTTGATGCCTGCCTGCAGAGTGCCGACGTTGCCCACCAGCGCGAGCACGGCCTTCCGCTCGACCGGCTCGTGGTCGTCCAGCGTCACGGTGAGGTCGTACGGCCCGGCGCCCACGCTCTGCGCGGCGGCAAGGAAGTACGCAGCCGACCCGACCACCTTCTTGAGGTCGGTGTTGGTGTTCGCCATCACCTGCGCGTCGCCCCCCATGCCGCTCATCACGACGAAGTGCTCGGTCTTCTCGCCGATCGTGAACTTCACGACGTCCACGGACGACGGCGTCCCCTCGAACGCGATGTCGAACGCCTCCTGCTCGTCGAGGGGGATGCCGAGGTTACGGGCGAGCAGGTTGCCGGTACCGGCGGGGATCAACGCCACCGGCGTGCCGCTGCCGACGAGCTCTGAGCAGACGACGCGTACGGTGCCGTCGCCGCCCGCGACGAGCACGAGGTCGACCTCCTTCTCGAGGGCGTCCTTGGCCATCTGATGGCCCGGGTCGTCCACCTCGGTCTCCAGCCAGAGGGGAGGCTTCCAGCCGCGTTCGCGCAGCTCGAACTCGACACGTGTTCGGAACAGGTCGAAGTCGATGATCTTCGACGGGTTGTAGATGACGGCGGCGCGCTTGTCGACATGGGTGCGGGGACGGGTCAACAGGCCCAGGGACTCCGCGATCGTGTTGACCCCGGCCAGCGCCAGAGCCGTCGAGATCACCGCGCCGCCGAACAGCGCGCCCCCGACCAGATCGCTGAACCAGTGATGGCGCATGAGCAGACGGTCGACCGCGACGATCATGACGAACAGTGCCCCGGCGACGCGGATGACCCAGAGCGAGAGCTGCGAGCGGCGCTGTGCGGTGGCGAGCGTGACGATCGTGGCGGCGCCGATGGTGGCCGCGACGACGTGCCCCGACGGGTACCCGTAGCCCGAGTACGTGATCGCATCACTGAACCCCGACGTCGGCCGAGGCAGCTGGAAGAGGGCCTTGAGCAGCTCGTACCCCGCCCATCCGACGACGACCGAGCCGAGGAGTGCCGTCCCGAGCCGGCGCAGCCGACGTGCCGCGCACCAGCCCGCGATGCCCAGGATCGCGATGAAGACGACCGTCGGGTGGACGATCAGGGAGAACGCGTCGAGGACCTGCCCGAACGCCGATCGAGGCGCGATGTGCCCGGGAAGGAGCGCCTGGTCGAGACCGTCCAGGACGCCTGTCACGCGCAGCACCGACCAGACCACGAACCCCCCGACGGTGACGATGACAACGAGCCAGGTCAGTCTGCGTCCGCGGGTGGCCATGCCCCATTGTGTCGTCAGGGCAAGCCGGGCGTCCGACGAGTGCGTTCCGGGGGGCCGGAACGACGCGGAGAGCGGTCGTGGGGCTCGGTAGTCTGTGTCCGTGATCGATCCGAAGCTGCTGCGCACCGACCCCGACCGTCTTCGTCGTGCTCAGGAGGCTCGGGGCGAGTCGCCGGAGCTCATCGACCAGCTCCTGTCCGCCGACGAGGCGCGGCGCGGTTCGATCGCGGCGTACGAGCGGCTTCGGGCCGAGCAGAAGGAGCTCGGCGCCCTGATCCCCAAGGCGACCGGCGACGAGAAGCAGCAGCTGCTGGCGCGTACGAAGGGGCTGGCCGCTCAGGTCAAGGACGCACAGGCCACCTCCGACGAGGCGGGTGGGGTCTTCGACGCCCTCATGCTGAAGCTTCCGAACCCCGTCTTCGAGGATGTCCCCCGCGGGGGCGAGGACGACTTCGTCGTGGTCGAGCAGGTCGGCGCCCCGCGCGACTTCGCCGCGGAAGGGTTCACGCCGCGCGACCACCTCGAGCTCGGACAGCTCCTCGGCGCGATCGACATGGAGCGCGGCGCGAAGGTGTCCGGCGCTCGTTTCTACTTCCTCACCGGCCAGGGCGCACAGCTCGAGCTCGCGCTGACGGCGTTCGCCATGGCCAAGGCCGCAGAGTGGGGCTTCACGCCCATCCTGCCGCCAGCGCTCGTGAAGCCGTCGGCGATGGAGGGCACGGGCTTCCTCGGCCAGGCCGCACAGGACGTCTACCACCTGCCGGCGGACGACCTCTACCTGGTCGGTACGAGTGAGGTCGCGCTCGCGGCGTACCACTCGGAGGAGATCCTCGACGCCACCAAGCTGCCCATCTCGTACGCCGGCTACAGCCCGTGCTTCCGGCGCGAGGCCGGTTCGTACGGCAAGGACACCCGCGGCATCTTCCGCGTGCACTGGTTCGACAAGGTCGAGATGTTCGTCTACTGCGCCCCCGAAGACGCGGAGGCCCAGCACCAGCGGCTCCTCGGCTACGAGAAGGACTTCCTGTCGCTCCTCGGGCTGCCGTTCCAGGTGCTCGAGGTGGCCGCGGGCGACCTCGGCCTGTCGGCCGCGCGCAAGTACGACTGCTACGCGTGGGTCCCTAGCCAGGGCAAGTACCGCGAGATCACCTCGACATCCAACTGCACCGAGTTCCAGTCGCGCCGGTTGAACACCAGGGCACGGTACGAGGGTGGCGTGGGTCCGGTCGCGACGCTCAACGGCACCCTGTGCGCGATGACCCGCATGATCATCCTGCTGCTTGAGAACCACCAGCTCCCCGACGGGTCCGTGGCGATCCCGGAGGCGCTCCGCCCCTACCTGGGCGGCCGCGACGTGCTGCTCCCGGTCTGAGACGTGGCGCCACGCTGGCGGCCGAAGCTGGTCGCGCTGGACATCGACGGCACCCTGGTCGACTTCGACGGCGTGCTACCCGGCTCTGTACGGGTGGCGGTACGACGCGTCATCGACGCCGGCGTGCCCGTCATCATGTCCACGGGTCGCAGCTGGATGGCGACCCAGATCATCGTCGAGGCGCTCGAGCTGCCCCCGGCGCTGCACGTCTGCTCGAACGGGGCCGTGGTCGTCGACTACCCGCCCTTCGAGCTCGTACGGCACGTCACGTTCGACCCGGCGCCGGTCATCGACCGCGTCGTCGAGGTGACCAAGGCGATCATCGCGGTCGAGGAGATCGGACGGGGGTACCGCGTCAGCGCCGCGTTCCCCGACGGCGAGCTGTACGGGGACACGGTGCACGAGTCGATCGAGGAGCTGCGCTCGCGCCCGGTCTCCCGCGTCATCGTCCGTGATCCCCACGGTGACGACGCCGAGTTCAAGGACCTCGCGCAACGGCTCGGCCTGCACGGGGTGAGCTACTTCGTGGGCTGGAAGTGCTGGCTCGACATCGCGCCCGAAGGCGTCGACAAGGCGGCCGGACTCGACGTGGCGTGCGCCCGGTACGGGGTCGCGCCCAGGGACGTTCTCGCGCTCGGCGACGGCTACAACGACATCGAGATGCTGCGCTGGGCAGGTCGCGGCGTCGCGATGGGTGGGGCGCCGGCCGAGGTCCTGGCCGCCGCCGACCACGTCACCGGCTACTTCGCCGAGGGCGGTACGGCTGAAGAGCTGAACCGCTGGTTCTGACGCCTCCTAGAAAGCCCCGACCAGGCGTTTCGCGGCCTCAAGCGCCACGCTCTGCGCCTTGGCTGGATCGGTGGCCGTAGATGAAACAGCCACGGAGATGTCGCCCTTGGCGACTTCGATCCGCGCCATCGTCTTCGCCCCGACGCTGGTTGTGAAACCGAATGCATCGTCGCCGAGAGAGACGGCGAACGGCACGATGTTGGGCTGCCCGTTGATTGCGGTCTTGGCGGCCTCGACGAACGTCCTCGCGGGACCGGGTTGGCGGATCACGTCGTATCCGAGAGTTGGATCAGTCCCGGTGTACGAACAGCCGTCGATCTTCGTGGCGCTGGCAGCGCTGCCAGCCGATGCCGCGAGCTGCTTCGGAGTACCTCCTAAGAGCGCGGTTGCCGCGGCCAGATCGATGGTGCGGCACATCCCGGTGGCGACCGCGCTGGCGCTGGGGACGGAGGCGGCAGTGCCGCCAGCAGCGCTACCCGTGGCGGAAGCGGATCCGGCAGGCGGTGACGCGACGACAGACGCTGCGCCCGGGGTTGTCGTCGATGCTGCGCATCCCCCGGTCAGGACCAGAACTGCCAGAACCACGGCAGCCTCTCTACGTCTTCGCATGGCACCCTCTCACACGCCGGACAATGGGTGGAGTGTGCCAGCAAGCCATCGCCATGGCATCCGTAGGCCTACTGAAACTACACTCCGGGCATGGAACCGCTCAGGGTGCCGGCCACGGAGATCCGCGCGCTGGTGGCTGAGTTCCTGAGCGCGTGGGCACTGTCGGTCACCGTTCTCGACGAGTTCGACCAAGGCAGGTTGGCACCCTTGGGGAGCGCAGTCGGCGACCGGGGGACGCGTCAGGTGCTTGAGATGCTGGGGTTGCTGATCGCGACGCGGCGTGGGTATGGCGGCGGTGAGGAGATCGTGGGGCTCCTGGGCGAGTTCCGAGGCAGCACCTTCGCTGCGGTTCCCGAAGTCGCGCAGGTGCTCGCTCTGGCGGCGCTGATCGTGGGAAGGGCGAGCCTTCCCCCAGCGTCGCGGTACGCCCGCGATCTCATCGCGAGGCTCACGGAAGCAGAGCGCCGAGTCGCCGCCGCCGTGAGCTCGGGTTTGTCGAACAGAGAGGCTGCAGAGACACTCTCGCTGTCGGTACGGACCGTCGAATCGCACCTCGCGTCGGTCTTTCGGAAGTTGGGAGTCAAGAATCGTACGCAACTCGCCTTGCGTTGGTGATCGACATCCGCAGGACCCTCGTCGTACTGCGTGACCAGTCAATTCTTAGAACGCTGGCGGAGGTTCTCCGAGCGCGGCACACTGTGCGCCATGCAGCTGCAGACTCGTCATAATCCGGCCTTCACCGTGGGTCGGCTCTATCTTGCTCCCAACGAACCCGCACGTGTCGAGTCCGGCGCGATGATGGCCACCAGCGCCGGCGTCACGCTCGATGTCGGCACCGGAGGCGGCCTCATGGCGGGCCTCAAGAGGTCCGTCCTCGCCGGCGAGTCGTTCTTCGTCACCACGTACACAGCCCCGCAGCAGGGGGGCTGGGTCGACGTCGCCGGCGTACTCCCGGGCGACATCATCGGGATCGACATCAAGCCCGACCGGCCGTTCTTCGTGACGAAGGGCTGCTGGATCGCCAACTCGTTCGGCACCGAGGTCACCTCCAAGTGGGGCGGCGGCAAGAACCTGTTCGGCGGCGAGGGCGGCTTCGGCTTGCAGGCCACCGGACAGGGCCAGGTCGTCGTCAGCGTGTACGGCGCGCTGGACATCGTCGACCTCCAGCCGGGCGAGTCGATCGTCGTGGACACGGGCCACGTCGTCGCGTACGACCTCGGCATCCAGTTCCGCCTGCGCCGCGCGGTAGAGGGCAAGACGTTCTCGTCGCTGACCTCGGGCGAAGGTTTCGTCTTCGACTTCTTCGGACCGGGACGCCTCCTGCTCCAGTCGCGGAACCCGTCGGCGCTCACGTCCTGGATCCACCAGCAGGCACCGTCGCAGAACCCCACCGGCAGCTCGATGAGCATCGGCGGACTCGGCAACCTGCTCGGCGGCTAGCAAGTTGCGGGGTTGGTCAGTCGTTCAGCGCCCGACGCAACCCCTCCAGCTTCTGCTCGAGCGTGTCGACCCTGGCCGTGAGGCCTGGGTCGACCGGCATGCCTGCATCGGGGGACGCAGCGAGCGGAGTCGGCGGCTGGGTCTTGCGCACGGCGAACTTCCAGTACGCGACGCCGACCGTCACGACGAGGGCTCCGGCAACGACAGCGAGGCGAGGCCAGGCGTTGGCGGCGGACAGGGACATCGTCACGGCGTAGATCATGGTGAACAGCCCACCGAGCAGGATGCCGTTGGTGATGACTGGGATCGCCTCGGTCCGGATGAGCATCGACGCGATCATGACGACCGTGGCGCAGATCAGCAGCCAGGTCCCCGTCACGATGCGCCAGGTGTCCCAGACCGCCTGATCCGGCTCGATCCTGCTGCTCGGCTCTGGGTAGAACGTGTTCAGTGCGATCCCCACGAAGGCGACCACCACGAGTCCGAGGAAGAAGCTGAAGACGATCTGCAGGACAGTCTGGCTGAGGTTGCGCTGAGGCATCGATGCCCCCTTTCCTCCTCATCCCAGTCTGGCACCCATGGGGGAGGTCGGGGCCCGAACGCGGCAGCGCCCGCCCGCGGGGGGATTGCAGGCAGGCGCTGGCTTCGGGTCAGGCCGCTCGGCGGCGCGAGGTGGTGACGACCGAGTCGTACACGTCGAGGATGTCCTCGAGCGTCGGCGGTACGGACTCCTCACGAGGCGCCACCTCGCCGTTGCGTGCGCGGCGCAGATGGCGCTTCACGGTGGAGAGGGAGCAGCCGAGGCGCTGGGCGATCGACTCGAGGCTCTCGTGAGGGTTCGCGGTGCGGAGCCGAACGACCTCGTCGTGGTCGATCTGACGGTTCGGCGACGTGACGCCGGCAAGGGTGTCGAAGTCGTCCGGGTCGACCGTGACCTCGAGCTCGGTTCGGATCTCGTGGCGCTGGCGGACGGTGGTGCCGGCCACGAAGCCGTACACGTCGTGGTTGACGACGGCGTCGTACAGGCACTTCGTGAAGAGCGGGCAGCTCGTGCAGGTCTCCGCGGCTCGCGCCATGAGGATCGTGCGGGCCTGCCGCTGGGCGCTCGATGCGGAACTCGGCAAGGGCTCCTCGAGCAGCGGGTTGCAGAAGACCTCGGTGGCGGCGGTGCAAGCGGGGGCGGGTGCGGGGCGGGTCATTGCCACGGTCATGCGGGGTGTCCTCCTGTGCTGTCGTGCGGCGGCTCATCGAGCCGTCACAACTGTCGCAAATCTCAACGGCGACAGGGAGACCAGAACGTGAAGGGAACTACCCGACTTCGTTAGGTAGCGGACGGGGAGGCTCTGAGTACCGATACCTAACGGCGGCTGCCGGTTCCCCGATGTACGGATCGCGAGAGCTGAAAGGGCTGAAAACCCCCTGAGTCGGCCGTTCCGCCGGGCGAAACGGCTTCAGGTCGAGCGTGATGAGGGTTGCCGCCGCAGGCTCCATTCGGCAGCACTAGCCTGACGTTCATGCTCCTGCCGTACTCGCCGAACCCGAACTACATCACCACCATGCGCGACGGCACCATCAAGCAGCTCAACCCGTTCTCGGGCACGGAGGTCTGGACCGTTCCGGGCCGCGGGAACCGGCCGCTCGGCATCCTGTCGGCGCACCCCGAACCGATCGATCCTGCCGCCCATGGCCACCACTGCGCGTTCTGCGAAGGCGGATACCTCGACACGCCGCCGGAGAAGTCGCGCGTGATCCGCGACAGCCGCGGCTGGCACACCGTGTACAGGACGCCTGCCGAGAACCTGTTCGACACGGTCGCCGAGTTCCGCCGCGTGCCCAACCTCTTCGAGATCCTGTCGTACGACTACTGGCACGCCAACTACGCCTACGAGATCCCCCTCGACATCGCCGAGCGGCGCCGCAACTACCTCGCGAGCCCAGCCGGGCGTGCGCACGTACTCGCCGTCGCGACGGGGAAGCTGCGCGCGTCCGGACGTACCGTCGAGGCGATCGCCGGCATGACCGAGGAAGAGATCATCGAGTTCGCGTCCGGCTTCTTCGGCGGCGGCCACGACGTCATCATCGCGCGGCGCCACTACGTCGACGGCGCCACGACGACCGCCGACCTCGCCTCGTCGGGCACGCTGACCCCGGAGGAGCACTACCGGTACATGTCGTTCACCGTCGAGTCGCTACGGAGGCTGTACGAGATCAACCGGTACGCCCCGTACGTGGCCGTCTTCCAGAACTGGCTCAAGCCGGCGGGCGCGTCGTTCGACCACCTCCACAAGCAGCTGGTCTCCATCGACGAGCGCGGCGTGCAGAACGAGCTCGCGATCCAACGGCTCCGTACGAACCCCAACCTGTACAACGAGGCGGCCGTCAACTACGCGAGCTACCACAACCTGCTCATCGCCGAGAACGACTACGCCGTAGCCTTCGCGGGCTTCGGGCACCGGTACCCGTCCATCGAGATCTACTCGAAGTCGGAGCATGCGTGGCCGTGGGACCACACGGAGGACGAGATCGGCGGGGTCTCCGACCTGGTGCACGCCATGCACGCCGCGACGGGCGTCGACGTGCCGACCAACGAGGAGTGGCATCACCGCCCGGTCGATGTCGACCTGTCCATGCCGTGGCGGATCCTGCTCAAGTGGCGCGTCTCGACGCTCGCCGGCTTCGAGGGGGGGACGAAGGTCTACCTCAACACGATCGACCCCATGGGCCTCCGCGACCGGATCGTCCCGAAGCTGTACGCGCTCCGGGGCGAAGGCCGACTCGGCGGGCTCCGGATCGGGCCCGAGTGCGGCGGCGCGCCGAACATGCTCCGGTACAACCCGGTCTCGCGGTAGGGCCTCGGCCGGGTCCGGATCGTTGCGAAGCTGCCGGTGCTCAATGGGCTGCCTCGGCGACGAGTGGCACAGAATGCGGACTGGCCCCGTGCAGCCCGGAACCAACCAGCCGGGCCGGGGGCTGTACGCTCTGCAGTCGAGTGTCCAGGCACCCAGCCGACCAGGGGCGAAGCATTTCGAGCAGCCTGTTCGGTCCGGGATCGACAGAAGGCGAACCCCATGATTGCGCGTATCCGACACATGTTCCGGAGGGCTCAGTCCATCCCGGCGAAGATCGACGAGATTCTCGTCACCCTGGACCGAATCGCTCCGCCGGACCCCTCCGACTCGTTCATTCCCGCGGGACAGAACCCGTTCTGGCACGTTCAGGCGTCGTTCGACCCTGTCGAGGTGATGAAGAGATACGCCGCTCCGTACCTGGAGCCGTCGCCCCGCCATCTCACGAACTACTTGGGCGTGAAGATCGACCCGGCCTTCTTCCCGGAGTTGCTGAAGGACCGTGCGGGCACGGTCGAGCCCATGCCGTCACCGAACAACTGGCACGCCGACATCGCCGAGTTCGGGGCGGCCCTCCGCGCTGTCGATCTGTCGAAGGACACCTTCACGGTCGCAGAGCTCGGGTGCGGCTGGGGCTGCTGGATCAACATCACCGGTGTTGCGGCCCGGCGGGCCGGCAAGAAGGTGTTCCTGATCGGGATCGAGGGCGATCCCGCCTACATCGAGTTCGCTCGGCAGTCGCTGCCTGACAACGGCTTCAAGGAGTCGGAGTTCGAGCTGTACCACGGGATCGCGGCCGGCTACAGCGGGGTCGCCCTGTTCCCCCAGCAGCCGCCGGGCGGCGGCGAGTGGGGCCTCCAGCCGATCCTCAACCCCACGGAGGAGCAGGTCGAGAAGGCCAAGGAGGACGGCTCCTCCACGATCCTTCCGGCGGTCGACCTGGCGTCGATCGTCGAGACGCATGGCGACCTGGACCTTCTCCACATCGACATCCAAGGCGGAGAGACCGCCTTCCTCGAGAGCTGCATCGACCTGTGCAATCGCCGCGTCCACTACGTTCTCGTCGGTACTCACTCCCGCCTCATCGAGGGGAAGCTCGAGGAGCTGATGTATGCCAACGGGTGGGTCCTGGAAGTCGACAGGCCTGAGATCTCAAGCCTCGACGACGGGGTCCAGATCCTTCGCGTCGACGGCGTCCAGGGGTGGAGGAACTCGCGGTTCATGTGACCGCGAGGTGCTGCTGACCAGTGCTCCCGCGTGCCGTACGGCTCAGCGGTGGGTGGTGGCCAGCCCGACGCCGATGCCCACGTAGCCGAGGGCGAAGCCCTTCTGGATCCTCCGCGTGACGCTGGGGCGCTCGACCAGGTGGCGGCGGAAGAAGCTCGCGGCGAGCCCGTACACCGCGAACACCACCAGCGTCAGCGCCATGAAGGTGCCGCTCAGCGTGAGCATCTGAGGCAGGCTCGCGGCGTCCGTGCTGACGAACTGGGGCAGGAACGCGAAGAAGAACAACGTCAGCTTGGGGTTCAGCAGGTTGGCGAGGATGGCGTTGCCGATCGTGCGCAGCGTCGACCGTGGCTGCGGAGCCCCCTCGAGGCCTAGGGCGCCGGACGACCGCCACGTGGAGAACGCCATGTACAGCAGGTACGCGATCCCGACCCACCGCAGCACCTCGAACGCGACACCTCCGAGCCGGAGAAGCGCGGCCGTACCGGTGATCGCGGCGACGAGATGGGGGACGATCCCCAGCGTGCAGCCGAAGGCCGTCACGAGGGCCAGTCTCCTGCCGCCGCGGATGCCGGCGCCGATCGTGAGGATGGCCCCGGTGCCAGGGGTCGCGATGATGATCAGCGAGGTCACGAGGAAGGCCAGGCTCATGCGGCAGAACCTTGCCAGATCGGTGGGTCTGACGCTAGGGCCGGACGGCACTGACCGAGCCGGCTGTACGACGGGGCGGCCAAGGCACGATCGGCGAGGTGAGCGCTTGGTAGTCGGCGTAGTGGGGGTACTTCGAGGCCGAGATCCGCTCGGTCATGATTGTCGACCCGACGAACAGCACGGTGAGCAGCGCGGCTCCGGCGAAGGACCACTGCAGAAGGGAGCCGGCAGCGGCTGCGCCGAAGCCGAACATCAGCCACCACTGCGAGATCTCGAAGAAGTAGTTCGGATGGCGCGCGTACCGGAACAGCCCTTCGCGGAGGAACCCCTCGGCCGCAGCGGCGTCGGGGGTAGCTGCCCGCTTGCGCAGATGGAACTCCCACTGCTGCTGGTCGGCGATGGTCTCTCCCACGAGGGCGGCGAGGAACAGCACGGCGAGGACTCCGTCGAGCGGTCCGAACGGTGTCCGATGCTGCAGCGCGGTCCACCCGGGCAACGCGATGAGGACCAGGAGGATGTTCTGGTAGATCACGATGAAGAACAGGTTGAAGAGCTGGAACTGCCAGGCATTCATCGACTTCCGCACAACCGCCCAGCGGTAGTCCTCGACGCCGGAGTAGCCGCCCTTGCGGGCGAAGTTGTAGGTGAGCCGAGCTCCCCAGAGCGTCGCGAGCGCAGCCATGAGGTCGAGCCTGGCGTCGCTGAACCCGGCTCCGCCCGCGAAGACCCAGAGGTAGATCGGCGGTGCGATCGACCACATCCGGTCGACCTGGGAGGTGTCGTGGGTGATCACGGACACGACCCAGCAGCCAGTGGCGATGACTCCGGCGAGTATGACGACGAGCAGGAGAGGAGTCACGCCTTCGATGCTATGCCGCACGGCGCGCAGGACCGCTGCTCCGCCATGCGTTCTCAGGCGTCGGCGTCGGGCTCGTCCGAGACGGGGCCGGCCAGCGTGCGTACGGTCTCGATCGTGTCCGCCTCGTCTGCGGTCTTGTCGTCGCGGTAGCGCAGGACGCGTGCGAAGCGGAGCGCCAAGCCGCCCGGGTAGCGCGACGAGCGCTGGAGCCCGTCGAAGGCGATCTCGACGACCTGCTCGGGACGTACGGTGACGACCCACCCGCTGTCGTCGGACATCAGCTCGGTGAAGCGGGTCGTCTGCCATGAAAGCATCTCGTCGGTCATTCCCTTGAAGGTCTTGCCGAGCATGACGAAGCCGTCGCCGTCGCGGGCGCCGAGATGGATGTTCGACAGGGTGCCGCGTCGCCGTCCGGAGCCGCGCTCGACCGCGAGCACGACGAGGTCGAGCGTGTGCCGGGGTTTCACCTTGACCCAGGACCCGCCGCGACGACCGGCGGCGTAGGGGGCGCCCAGGTCTTTGATCACCACGCCTTCGTGGCCCGCGGCGATCTGGTCCTCGAAGAACCGCTGGGCGGCGCCGGGGTCGTCGGTGACGACCGATGCGACGCGGTTCTCGGGCTGAAGGAGTCGCTCGAGGATCTCGCGTCGCGCGATCAGCGGCTCGTCGAGCAGCGATCTCCCGTCGTGGTGGAGGACGTCGAACACGTACGTGGTCAGCGGGGTCTGAGCGCGGAGCTGCTCAGGGTCCCGTGTGGACGCCGTGCGGGCGCCAGTGACCTGGAACGGTTCGGGCCGGCCGTCGGGGCGCAGCGCGATCGCCTCGCCGTCGAGCACCAGCGTCTCGGCGGGGAGCGCCGCGACCACCTCGACGACCTCGGGCAGCCGGTCGGTGATGTCGTCGAGAGAACGCGTGAAGACCCGCACCTCGTGGCCCCGTTTGTGCGCCTGGATCCGGATCCCGTCCAGCTTGCGCTCCACTGACCAGGGTCCCTGCAGCGTCGTGGCGTCGGCGACGTTCGGGGAGGATGCGGCGAGCATCGGCGCGATCGGCCGCAGCACCTCGAGCACGATCCGCTGGAGTCCTTCGACGCCGTCGGTCAGCGCGACCGCGGCGACCGCGTCCAGGGCTCCGGCGAGCATGGCTGCGCGACGTACGGACTCGAGCGGCACCCCGGCCGCCTGCGCGACGGCGAGCTGCATGATCCCGTCGAGCGCGCCCTGCCGTACTTCCCCGGTGACCAGGCCCGCCAGGAAGTCGCGCTCGTCGGCGGTGGCTGCGGAGAACAGTGCGTCCAGGGTCGCCCGTCGTGCACCCGCAGACCCCGCACCCCCGGCCGTGGCCAACGCGGTGAAGGCCGCGTCCACGTCGGCCAGCGTGAGCGTCGACGACCCTGCCGGCGGTGGCAGCGCCGCGAGGGTGCGGTAGCCGACTCCGAGCCGGCCGTGCGGCACGCGACCGGACAGGAACGCCGTGGTCAGGAGCACCTCGCGCTCTCCCGCCGCGGCTGCCAGCGTCAGCAGTCGCGCGAGCTCGGCGACCTTCGCCGTGCGCGACCGGGTGGCGGCGACGACGGCCGAGGCGGCGACGAGGACAGCAAGCTCCATGTACAGATCCTGGCATCCGCCTCCGACAGTTCCCAGCGACCGTCAGATCGGTACCGTTGACGGCTCCGAACCCCGCAGTCGGGGCTCGGAGCGCGTCGGCGGCTGGCCACGGCGACCATTCAGTCGGACGATGCCGCCGCGACCGGCCCGTCCGTCAGCTGGAGGACCAGCCGAGAACCGGGACCAGCCGCCTGTACCAACCGGAGCCTCGCGAGCGCCGGGTGGTCGTCGAGCAGCTTGGCCGCGTTCGCCATGGAGCGGAGCGCGGCCGTCTCGGCACGCGCCTGCTCCAGCAGGACAGCCGCACGGTGCTGAGCCGTCGCCAGCTCGAGCGCAGCCGTACGGATCTCCACGGGCAGTACGACGTCCTTGATGACCACCTCGGACACGGTGATGCCGACCTCGGCGCCCGCCCCATCGGCTGCAGCGAGGATCGCACCCATCGGCAGCAACGCGCCGCGTGCCGTCAGCTCGGCAGCGGTGAGCGCGGCGAGGCGCTCCCGTACAGCGAGCTGTGCCGCCAGGTACACGACGGCCATCGGGTCCTGCGCCCGCTCGACGAACAGGCGAGGATCTGTGACCGCCACGCGGAGTGTCGGAGCGACACGTACGGGGACGCCGTCCGCCGCGGGGACCTCCTGCAGCGCAAGGTGCAGCAGCCTCTGCCGTACGTCGACGTGGACGTGCTTGAACCCGGGTCGGGTCATGTACCGGCCGGCCGGCAGCACGGCGACGAACTCACCCCGTGCGTAGCGCACGGCGGCGAAGCCGACCGGGATCGTGATCCTGAACATGGTGCTTCCTTGGTGATGAATGGGAATGAGTGGCGACACCGCCGGGCGGGCGGTCCGTACGGGCGGGGTACGTCCCACGAGGGCGTACCGATCGTGGTCGAGCCGCAGAGCCTGGCCGGGCGCTGATGCCCGCCCGGCGATGCCGGTGAGGAGTCGAACCTCTAGGGCCTACAACCCTGTTGCCGCTGCGCGAGCGATGGGTGTAACACGCAGAACCCCTTTCGTGACGACGTGGGGGCTGCTCCCCATCGCGGGGATCACGCTAGGGGCGGCGAGACCCCCGCCGCCACTGGATTTCTCCGCTCGTGGCTCGGGGATCCTCGTTTTGATACCGCAGCCGCTACAGACCCCCGACAACGGGAGGCCCCCCGCGGCCGATGTATCGAAACGAGGATGCCGTCCGTGGACCGCCAGCCCTGCACGAGGCCGCGGGCTAGGCTGCGAAGCGCTATGAATACGCAGATCGCCGAGGCTCTGCGCGCCGTTCTCAGCGCCGACGCCGTTGTGACAGAGACCGCGACGCTCGAGACGTACGCGCACGACGACGCGGAGTGGGCACCGTACGGGCAGCCTGCGGCGGTCGTGTTCGCCGCCTCTCTGGATGACGTCGTCGTCACCGTTCGTACAGCCCGCTCCCTCCAGGTGCCCGTCGTCCCTCGTGGCGCCGGCTCGGGACTGTCGGGCGGCGCGAACGCCATCGCCGGCTGCATCGTTCTCTCGCTCGAGAGGATGACGAGGATCACCGAGGTGAACGTCGCCGAGCGGTACGCGGTGGTGGAGGCGGGCGTCATCAACGACGACCTGCGCCAGCACGTCGCCACGTACGGGCTGTGGTACCCGCCGGATCCCGCCAGCATGTC
>Ga0182021_10004697_pt1 | contig 16091 bp, 9 predicted proteins | sample 612E3MmetaG_FD_120493 | JGI IMG/M metagenome (GOLD analysis project Ga0182021, IMG submission 120493) | Permafrost microbial communities from Stordalen Mire, Sweden - 612E3M metaG (Illumina Assembly) | ecosystem: Environmental > Terrestrial > Soil > Wetlands > Permafrost | place: Sweden... | reverse complement strand
TAAAGAAAATTAAAGCTGCCGCCTAATCAGCATCTCAGCCCGACCGCTTCTTTTATGCGGTCTTATTGAGTCACATTAGGTTTGGCTTTTCAAAGATTGTTTGTTATATAAAGTATGATTTATTTACAAACATGATTTTAAAACAAAAAGGAAGTTTGCAATTGCACTGAGAGGCCGTTCCAGCAAAGCTTAATTCTTACAGAGAATTAAAATACTCAATTATTATTGGTTGAGACTGCGTTTTTATTTTTTCTGAAAAAATATCAAGTCAATTTCTTCAAATAAATATTCCGCCATCTGCAGACAGCCCCGGGCCACCAGCGATTTTTTCCAAGCGCAGGATCATTATCATGAATTTCAAGAGAGATGTGTCCTTCGCGCCCGAGAAAATTATAAATATCGTCTTTATTGTAATTCGGAAAAATTATTTTTTCTGTATCCAGTTCACAAATTTTTACGCCGTTTATCCATGTGGTTAGATAAGGATATTTACCTTCGCACCGGATTTTAAAAGTATTCCAATCAGCCCATTTCCATGTGTTAAGAAATTCTTCAACTGGTGCGGCGTATGCAAGCATTTTTCTTTTTACTTCAGTTACAGGTTCCAAAGTTGTTTCCGGTTTTTCCGGAATAAGACCGATCGCATTTCCGTCTTTATCATATTTTGCATCGAAGTTATAAGGCAATGCATGAAATCCCCCTAAACCGTTTCCGTAGAAACCTCCAATGCCTCCGGACTTTCTATGATCAACTAAAATTTGAAACCCCGGCGAGCCGGTTTCTTTTGTACGAACGAGAATTCCCGTATCGATCGGCCAATCGGGTTTTACATCGATCAACAATTCAAAGTCGCCATATTTTTCATCCGAAACAAGATAACCTCCTAATCCGGATCCGGGCGGATCTTGTCCACCTATCAACTCGCCGTTTTCAACTATGTATCTGCCTTTACTTTTATTCGCGTTCTTAAACCAATCGCTGTTTTTATCCGGCTCCGGTCCGCCGGGATAAAGCGGTGTCGGAAATCTATGAGATGCGTGCCATCCATTAAGAGTCTTACCGTCAAATAACGGTTGATATCCTTCTTCAATAAGTTTATTGGCTTTAACAGATTTTTCTGCCTGACTTCCCAGGCTATTTAATAAAGGCGGAAAAGCAATAGTGCTTATTATTCCGGTCTTAATAAAATCACGTCTCTTCATATATTCTCCGGTGATAATGTGAGATGATTGGAACATTTGCAAAATAAGAAATTTAAATAATCCAAGCGAACTTAAAATGATTAGTAGATTTTCACCTAAAGCAATGGACTCCAAGATGTAATCGTTAGCTTTGTTTTTTTGAAAGAACTGTTTTACTTTGACTCGTAAATTAAAAAATTATTGTAGGATGATTGTGATGAAACGTCTATTTGGCATTAAACTTTTTTCCCTTTGTACTATTATTTTAGTTTCTACAGTTCCTCTCTTCGCACAGGAAAAACCTCTTGGAATTTTTGAAGGAAACAGTGATATAGGCGATGTTCTCAAAAAAGGTTCGGTGACTTTCAATTCCGTTTCCAATAAGTACACGGTTACAGGCGGCGGAGAGAATATGTGGTATGCCAAAGATGCTTTGCATTATGTTTGGAAAAAAGCCTCAGGCGATTTTTCCATTTCTTCGGAAATCAGTTTCCCGGATACAGGCGGTAACGCTCATCGAAAAGCATGTCTTATCATCCGTCAAAATCTCGATCCCGATGCGCCGTATGCCGATGCCGTTATTCACGGCGATGGACTTACTTCTATGCAGTACCGTGATGTGAAAGGCGGACCAACGCGCGAGATCCAATCCAATGTAAAAGGTCCCGCAAAAATTAAAATTCAAAAAGAAGGAAATTATGTTTTCATGTCGGTCGCTCCCGCAAATGAAAACTTCCGTTCTGCAGGTGGTTCATTTAAAATTAAATTTGAAGAACCGTTTTTGATCGGACTTGGAGTTTGTTCACATGATAATAAAGTATCGGAAACTGCAGTGTTTTCAAATGTAGAAATTACAAACGATTTAAAAGCCAATTCAGGTGAAACAATTTTAGAAAGTACACTGGAAACAATATCCATCGAATCGAAAGATAGAAAAGCAATTTATACGACCGGAAATTATATTGAAGGTGCATTCTGGTCCGCAGATGGAAATCATATTTTCTTCAGCAGCAAAGGTCAGCTAAATAAATTACCCAGAGTTGGCGGCAATCCGCAATTATTTGATACCGGATTAAAAAATCTTGGCAGCAGTAACGGTTATTCTCCGGATAAAAAACAATTGGCATTAAGTAATTATATTGGCGAACATCAATCAAAAATATATTTAATACCTGCCGAAAGCGGTGAACCTAAACTTCTAACACAAAACGCTTCCTCATGGTGGCATAGCTGGTCTCCGGATGGTTCAACAATTCTTTTTTCCGGCATGAGAAATAACAATTTAGATGTTTACAGTATTCCTGCAAATGGAGGAAATGAAACGCGGCTTACAACTCAACCCGGTACTGACGATGGACCGGAGTTTTCTCCTGACGGGAAATATATTTATTTCAATTCCGATCAATCCGGTTTAAGTCAAATCTGGCGTATGAAACCAGATGGCAGCGGGCAGGAACAAATTACTTCCGACGAATATAACAATTGGTTCCCGCATGTTTCACCGGACGGCAAATGGATTGTGTTTCTTTCATACGAAAAAAATGTTAAAGGACATCCGGCGAACCAGGATGTTATGCTTAGAATTATTCCGGCTGCAGGCGGTGAGATTGATGTGCTTGCAAAACTTTTCGGCGGACAAGGAACCTTTGATGTAAACTCATGGGCGCCAGACAGCAAGAATCTCGCGTTCATTAGTTTCAGATTGGTTCGTAAGTGAGATACATTATGATTCAGTTTTAATAATTAATTAAGTTTATATGATTGTGAATCCGCTACATTTGGTGTAGGCAAATTTCTTTAATAGATTATTTGCAACTATTGTTACGTCTCATTTTCAAATTTGTAGTAGTTCTTAACAATAATTTTATTCACATTTTATCTTTACAATCCGCCAAAAAAAACATTTTTAGATTAACACTAATTCCATATTTTAACCGGCGAAATAAGAAGCCCATCCCTACCCTTCCCTAAGGGAAGGGTATTTATAAATTCCGGTTGAGGAATTTTTTCTTCAACATTAAATAAATTTTAGTTTTGCTGTTACAGGTTAATAGATGAGTAAAATACTTTTCAAGAAACAACTCTCCAAAGATGTCTATTTAATGCGGCTTGAAGCGCCTCTTATTGCAGAGGAAAGATCAGCCGGGCAATTTATAATTCTTCAGCTCAATGACGATTACGGCGAGAGAATTCCGTTAACAATTACGGATGCAGATATAAAAGATGGTTCGATAACAATTATTTTTCAAGTTGTCGGTAAAACGACACTTCAGCTTTCAGAAAAAAATGTCGGCGATATCATCCCTACATTAGTTGGTCCGCTGGGCAGACCGACTCACATAGAAAATTTTGGAACGGTGGTTTGTGTCGGCGGCGGAATCGGTGTTGCACCGCTTCACCCGATAGTGCAGGCATTAAAGAAAGCCGGTAATCATGTAATTACAATTATCGGCGCCCGCACAAAAGATCTTATCATTCTTGAAGAAGAAATGAAAAATATTGCGGATGAATTTATTCTCTGCACTGACGACGGAAGTTACGGACGTAAAGCGCTTGTAACCGAACCGTTAAAAGAAATTTGCGAACGTTCTCCAAAACCAAATATGGTAATTGCGATCGGTCCTCCGGTAATGATGAAGTTCTGTTCCGAAACTACAAGACCTTACGAGGTCTTCACACAAGTTTCACTTAATACAATTATGGTTGACGGAACCGGAATGTGCGGCGGCTGCAGGGTGAACGTGGGGAAAGAAATAAAGTTCGTCTGCGTTGATGGTCCGGAATTCGACGGGCACAAAGTTGATTTCGATAATATGATGGCAAGATTAAATTCCTACAAAGAGTTGGAACGCGAAGCGCACAGTTGTTTTCTTGAACAAGAGATCAAAGATAAGGAGGCGCTTAATTGAGCCATCTTACTCAAGAACAATTGGCGGAAGAAGCAAAAAAAATAATTGCCGAGTACGTTTCTAAAATAGATAACATGAAAGCGAAGGAACGGACAAAAATCCCTCCGCAAGAAATGCCCGCACAGGAACCGGGAATCCGTTCTCATAATTTGGATGAAGTTGCGCTCGGCTACACAATGGATCAAGCGCGCATCGAAGCTATGAGATGTTTGCAATGCGTAAAAAAAAGCTGCGTAGAAGATTGCCCGGTTAAAATTGATATACCTAGATTTATAAATCACGTTGCACATGAAGAATACGATCAAGCGGTTGGAGTAATCAAAGAAGCATCTCTCCTTCCGGCAGTCTGCGGAAGAGTCTGTCCGCAGGAAACTCAGTGCCAGCAGAATTGCGCTGTCGGAAAAGCGTTGAAGGATGTTGATAAATCTATAGCCATCGGAAGGTTGGAAAGATTTGTTGCCGATTGGGAACGTGCAACTGGAAAAATTGCAATCCCGGAAATAAAACCTTCGACCGGAAAAAAAGTTGCAGTTGTTGGAAGCGGTCCCGCCGGATTGGTTGTGGCGGCAGACTGCAGACGCGAAGGACATCATGTTACGATCTTCGAAGCATTCCATAAACTAGGCGGAGTTTTACGTTATGGAATTCCGGAATTCAGATTGCCGAATGATATTATTGATAAAGAGATTGATGTTCTAAAGGCAATGGACGTGGAGATCAAAACAAATTTTGTTGTTGGAAGAACACGCAAACTTACCGACTTGATTGATAAAGACGGTTATCATGCGATCTTTGTCGGTACCGGTGCAGGATTACCGATGTTCATGGGAATTGAAGGAGAAAGTTTAGTCGGAGTTTTTTCCGCTAATGAATATTTAACGCGCGCAAATTTAATGCGCGCATTCGATAAAGGTCATGCCGATACGCCGATCTATCAATCAAAAAATGTTGCGGTGCTCGGCGGCGGTAACGTTGCAATGGATTCCGCAAGAATGGCAAAACGACTCGGTGCAGAAAATGTTTATGTTGTTTATAGAAGAACTGAAGTTGAAATGCCTGCACGTAAAGAAGAAGTTGCTCACGCAAAGGAAGAAGGAATACAATTTTTATTTTTACAGAATGCAAAAAGAATTCTTGGCAATGAAAAAGGCCGCGTAAAAGAAATGGAATGCGTGCGTTATGAATTAGGTGAGCCGGATGCATCGGGAAGACGTCGCCCTGTTCTAATTCCTAATAGTGAATTCATTTTAAATGTTGATACTGTTATTGTAGCAATTGGAAACGGAAGCAATCCGTTGATTAGCCAGACCACGCCACAGCTTAATGTTAATAAGTGGGGCAACATTATAGTTGATGAAACACAGAAAACTTCTGTGGATAAAATTTTTGCCGGCGGTGATATTGTCCTTGGCGCCGCTACTGTAATTCTTGCTATGGGTGAAGGAAGGCGCGCCGCTGCTGCAATAAATAAAATGCTCGCTGATGAGATTGAGAAAGAAAAAACGGTTGTTAATTAATTGTTTTTTCCCCGCTCATATTTTCTTTAAGCTTTTCAAACTTGAACTCGGATCGTTTAGATAATTCGATAATCTCAAGATATTTTTTATAAGATCGATTAAATAATTTTTTAATTGATTCTACTTTGCCTTCTTTTATTATCTCTAAATCATAAAAAGTAAAGACCCAGTTTAGTAGTTCTTCAAAATTTTCTTTATTGTAATACCAAACATTTTCAAATTGATTTACACAAAGATATGTTCTGACTATCTCGTTATCCAGCAAGGAAATGAGATCATCTTTTTTTGCTTTAACTGAATTATCATTTTCTTCATAGCCGAATATTTCTATCATCTGATCATAATTATTTAGGAATATACTCAACAAATTTATCTCATTGAAAATCTCTACCTCACTCTTTCCCGCTTTTTGTAGAATCTTCCTTACCGGTGTATCAAATAGCAATTCCGTTACATAGTTCTGCCGATTTACTTTTTCTTCTATCGAGAACAATTCTTTCATACTCGAAATAATAAGCCACAACATAAAGATGATCGAGCTATCATGATAATTAGTATCGCGTGATGTTTGAATTGCATGATGGACAATCATAGAAACTGAATTTTTGTCTTTTTCATATTGATCATCTATCAAGAAATTCAATTTGCGGACAGCAACAATCGAATCTTCAAATTTTTCAATAGACGGTTTGATGTCAGAGTCGAATCCGAAATGTTCTTTAATTGTATTTAATAAATTGGAATATCTTTCATCAATAAAACTGATCCGGTCTTTCTCTGTTTCTACTGTTTTTTCCAAAATACACGATTTAAGAAATCCGTTCAGCGATTCATCATCGAACATTTTTTCAAATGCAAAATGGATTGCTTCCACTTTCAATTCATCAAAAGCGCGCTGCATATTTGGTGCACCATTATTGCCAAGCTTCCATGCAAGTTTTGCCCAATCACCATTTTCATCATAAACTTCCCGCCAATCAAGATAGACCGAATACTTAAATGCGCCGAGCTCTATATGAAATCCGTTAACAGCAATATCAATTCCGGTTTTAATAAATTCTAAATTTGAAATTTGATCTCTGAAAATGTAAAAATGTTTTTCCGAAGGTTTGATCCATAAAGCTTCTGCAATGGTGCGGGTTTCAATTCCCCTACTTCCATAATTATTCATCAGTTTAGGCGAGGAACGGAAAATTGTGCCGGTTGCATTCTCAAATTTGTTATTGTAAAATATTAGGGCTCTATCTCCGTGTTCGGTATTGGTGTATGCAAAAACATTTTCATTTATTCCGCCGTAACCATTAATAAAATCAAAGAGCCAAAAATTTGAAACTTGACTAAACAAATAACGCTTTTGCATTAATGGAAATATTTCATACTGATGACGGTCAATCAGCCATTGATTCGGTGTTTCATTGTAATATGCGCGCTGATATTCCATTCCATACTTTTCTGTGTAACCTTCTATCTGTCCGTGAGCAAACATCGGTAAACCCGGTAAAGTTACCATCAGCATGCATACGCCAAAATATTTATCATCTGTTCCAAATTGTTTTATCGCAGTTTCTTCATCGGGATTGCTCATAAAATTTACGTACCGTTTTAAAATATCCGGTTCGAATTCAAGTGTGTTAGAAATTAGATCGCGGTATTTTGCATTCTCTTCTTTCATCATCATGTGCATAAATGCGCTGTTGTAAACACGGTGCATCCCTAGTGTGCGAACAAAATATCCTTCCATCAACCAGAAAGCTTCTGCAAGTAAAAGCGTATCGGGCATTTCATTATTAATCCGGTCAACAACTTCCCGCCAAAACTCAACGGGGAAAACATTATCAAACTCTTCCCTTGTCATTGCATAGTCTGAGCGTGAAGGAATATCTCCTCCGCGTCCAGGTTCGGGATACCATAATCGAGAGAAATGTTTTTTTGCCAACGTCATTGCCGCATCGAATCTGATAATCGAAAACTTACGTGCGACTTCGAATATTTTTTGTATAACAGCTTCACGAACTTCTTGTCTAATCATATTGAGCTGCGCTGTATCATTCCACGGCATATTTGTTCCATCATTTCCGTGATAAATATACCGTACTTCGCCGCTGTTATTATCAATGCGTTGAAATACTACAGCCGCATCGCTCCTTCTCCAATATCCGTCTTCAATTCGTATCTGGACCGAATGATCATCAGAAAGATCATTCCCTGTAAAACTATAATTCGGAAACGGCGGATGATTTGATTGGATAAAATATTCTGGATGCTCAATTACCCACTTAGAAAAAATTCCTGTGTGGTTAGGAACCATATCGCTTGCAAGACGGATTCCTCTTGCACGTGCCCGTTCATTTAAATTGTTGTAAGCAAGTTCACCGCCGAGATCATTCGCTATTTGATAATCATAAAGAGAATAAGCGGAGGAAACCGCATCAATATTGCCCATTATGTGTTTAATTTTTTTTGATGCACTGCTTCGTTCCCAAATTCCAATCAGCCAAAGTCCGTTGAAATTCCATCTAGCCAGTTGATCTAATTCTTCATCTGGAATTTGATCTAAGATTCTGATCTGTCTTTGATATTTTTTTGACAGCTGATCTAACCAAACGTAAACGTTTTTTGCAATCATAACTACGCGCGGCATCCAATTGGAATCAGGAGTAAAATTTTCAAACTCTTCATAATCTTTATAACTATCGGCGGCATATTTGTAGCCGGATTTACCAAGAGATATAGAACCATCATACATTCCACTTTTATATTGAGGGACAACTGTCGGCGCTCCGCCCGGTCCCCCAAATTCTAATTTGTAATCTTCTTTGATAAGATCTTTACCAGTTAGAATTCTTGTAAGGAATTTTTCATCAAGTAAAATTCCATACTTCTCACGTATGAAATCGAGTTGTGCTTCGATGCTGTCAGGATTAGTTATAATCGGTGCTTTCAAAAAAGTAAAAACATCTTGATTATCCGGACCAAGTTTTTTTTCGTTTTGAAAAAATAGATCGAGTTCATCAATTGTTTTTTTATAAAGTTCTTTTTCTGAAAAATAATTCTGGTCGAATAGTTCAATCAATTTTTTATTAGCCGGATTATAATTTGCAATGTGAAGTAGGATCAATTCTTCCAGGGTTACTTCTGCATTTGAGCGGTCGGCAGAAAAAGAGTTTAGATAATACGACGCACTTGATTTACCTTTATACACTTCAATCGGCGGGAAGACAGAAATAAAATCGAAAAGAACTTTGCGAATCTTTTCATCTCCAAGTTTGCTGTTAAGATGATTGAGAGCTTTCTTAAAGACACCGGGATTAATTTGCAGTTCATATAACCGGAATAAATAATGATAAATCTCATCCATCAATCCGGCAGCATTAACTTGACCAGATGCAACGTGCTCTTTTACTTTTCTTTTAGAATTTATTTTCTGGACAAATAATCTGACCGCATAAAAATCTGCCAGGATAACATTTCCGTTTATTTCGAACAATGAATCATCAAAATTGTATTTGATGCGCACTTTTTTCGAAATATGGAATTCAAATTTGGGGGAAGTTCTGTGGATGAATAAATTTTCGTTACCAAGAACGATTTTTGATTGGCTCATATCGATCAGAATTAATTCATTTCTATTCTTAATATAACTAATTGATTGTTAGCATTAAACCGTGTTCGCGATACTCAATTAATCCATTATATCAGATGGCATCCATCTTATCTTGTTGAAAGCTAACGGCTAATAGCTGACTTTTGATTCTCACCCATCATTAAACTATTTTTAGCCACAAAATAATAAGTAAGCGATGTCAGTAACACCTTTAATGGCGCAATATTCTAAGATCAAAGAAAACTATCCGGATACCATTTTACTTTTCCGGATGGGAGATTTCTTTGAAACTTTTGAGGAAGACGCAAAAACTGCTTCTAAAGTTCTTGGAATTACATTAACCAAACGTGCAAACGGTGCTGCCGGAGAGGTCCCGCTTGCCGGATTTCCGCATCATGCAATTGATACTTATTTACCAAAACTTGTCCGGGCCGGTTACCGTGTTGCTGTCTGCGAACAGATGGAAAATCCGAAATTTGCTAAAGGAATAGTTAAGCGTGAAGTTATTGAAGTTGTTACTCCGGGAGTTGCAATATCCGATAAACTTCTCGATCACAAAAAAAATAATTATTTACTATCGGTTTATTTTGAAGATGAGATTGCCGGAATTGCATTCTGCGATATTTCCACCGGTGAGTTTTCAACTTTTGAATTAAATAGATCTGAATTATCTCAACAGCTTGGTTCGATCAATCCTTCCGAGATACTAATCCCGAAAAAATTTAAGAATGAACTTGAGCCGCTGATCCACAAAGCTGTTCCATCAGCGCGGATAACGAAAATTGATGATTGGATTTTCAATTATGATTATTGTTCCGACCTTTTAATGAATCATTTCAACACAAAGACGTTGAAAGGATTTGGCATAGAGAATATACGCATCGCAATTTGTTCCGCGGGTGCCGCTCTAAATTATTTACGCGAAACTCAAAAAGCTAATCTTACTCATATAAATAAAATTTCGCGGTATAATCCTTCCGATTACATGATCTTAGATTATTCGACTAAGAAAAATTTAGAGATCATGTTCACAATGCAGGAAGGCGACCGCGAAGGTTCACTAATCTCGATTCTTGATAAGACGTCAACTTCCATGGGCGGAAGAATGCTGAAGAAGTGGATCTCTGCCCCGCTGAAAAAATTTGAACCGATCATCAAACGCCAGGAATCAATCGAAGCACTTTTACAAAATAAAACTTTAAGAAAAAATTTACAGAATGAATTAAAAGAGATCGGTGATTTAGAACGGCTTACTTCTAAAATATGTACAGGCAAAGTAAATCCGCGTGAATTGCTGAATCTTAAAACTTCTCTCAAAAAGATTCCGCTTATCAAACAGCTTTTAGATCAGACTTCCGTTGAAACACTCACGGCAATAAATCAACGACTTAACTCACTTGATAAACTTGTTGAGAGAATCGAGATATCAATCTCCGATGATCCGCCTCTTGCAATTTCAGATGGTGGTGTTATTCGTAATGGCTTTAGTCCGGAACTTGATGAATTAAGAAGTCTTTCGATAAATGCAAAAGATTGGATTGCAACTCTTCAAAAAACAGAACGCGAACGGACAAAAATTTCATCGCTTAAAGTAAGTTACAATAAAGTATTTGGTTATTACATTGAGATCAGTAATGCAAATAAGGATAAAGTTCCGGAGAACTACATCCGCAAGCAGACTTTAGTAAACAACGAAAGATTTATCACTCCCGAATTAAAAGAGTATGAAGATAAAATTCTAAATGCGGAAGAGAACATTGGCAATCTTGAATATCAGCTTTTCGATCAAGTTAGATTGGAAGTTGCTTCGGATACAGAAGCAATTCAAGAAAATGCTAAGTTGATAGCGATGCTTGATTGTTATCAATCATTTGCGGAATGTGCCGAAGAATATAAATATGTACGTCCGCAGCTTGATGAATCCGATTCACTCGAAATTATAGACGGACGTCATCCGGTTGTAGAAAGAATTTTACCACCGGGAGAAAAATTTACTCCAAACAGTTCTAAGCTTTCTTCATGGGACGAGCAAATAATTATTCTAACCGGACCGAACATGGCAGGTAAATCTGTTTATCTCCGTCAGGTTGGATTGATCGTCTTGATGGCGCAGATCGGTTCATACGTTCCCGCTTCATCTGCAAAGATCGGTTTAGTAGATAGAATTTTCACTCGCGTAGGAGCGAGCGATAATATTTCTGCCGGCGAATCAACTTTCCTTGTCGAAATGCAGGAAGCAGCAAATATTTTGAACAATGCTACGAGCAAAAGCTTAATTTTGCTTGATGAGATAGGACGCGGGACAAGTACATTTGACGGAATATCAATAGCATGGGCAATAACGGAATATCTGCACGAGAATCCGAATCTAATGGCCAAGACTTTGTTTGCTACTCATTATCACGAGTTGAATGAAATGGCAACTTTATTCCAGCGCATCAAAAATTTTAAAGTTGAAGTCCGTGAATACGGCGATAAAGTAATTTTCTTACACAAAGTTTCTTCCGGCGGCGCAGATCATAGTTATGGAATTCAAGTTGGACAGATGGCAGGCTTGCCTCTTTTCGTAACTAACCGCGCTAAAGAAATTCTTGCTAATTTAGAGAGTAAAGAATTAACTCCTTATGAAATGAAGAAAGCAAAACTTGCAAAGCTTAAAGGATCTGACGATTTTCAGATCAGTCTCTTTGAAATGAAAGACGATGAATTAAGAAAACAAATTTCAGATATTTCGATTAACAGTTTAACTCCGCTTGAAGCATTGAATAAACTTAGTGAACTAAAGAAACATATTGATGAAAAGAAATCTTAAAAAATACTGGCGAACCGATCAAGGAAAAGATTACGAGCAAGAACAAAAAAAGTCTTTTCGTATTCTTAATCATGCTCTTGCTCTTATTCTTACTCTTCTTTTAGTTTCATGCGGAAAGAATTATACGCCGGAGGAAAAATTATATATATCAAGGATTGAAAAAATCCGTGCTGAGAAAAATGAGGAAATGAAAGACGACCCATCTTCCCCTTTTAATAAAAAAGGGAAGATTGAATTCCATGATTTGAATTACTTTGATGTTGATCCTTTGTTCGTTTGTAGAAGTATGCTTTTTGAATATGATCCTAAAGATACAGTTACCATATACGGCACAAAAGGCGAACCGAGGAAAGCAATACGCTATGGTTATGTTGTGATTACTTATCAACACAAACAATACAATATAAATGTCTATCAGGGAACAACAACTAACGGACAGATTTATTATTCAATTTGGTTTACGGACAAAACAACAAATAATGAATCATACGGTGTTGGGCGCTACATTGACTTTGAAAAAATTGATGATCCGAATAACGAATATGAAATAGATTTTAACTTGGCATACAATCCATATTGCGCTTACAGTCCAAATTATTCTTGCGCAATTCCAACAAAAGAAGATTTTATCCCGATTGCAATTAAAGCGGGAGAGAAAAAATTTCATGATTAATTTAGGAGATTAACTTGGTTGTCATAATAGAAAAAAATGCAACAGAAGAACAAATAGAAAATGTAGTCAAACATCTGGAAGGATATGGATTTCAGATTCACAAATCAACTGGCACTGAACGAACTATTATCGGTGCGATTGGAGTAAAACCAAACTTCGATACGCGCAATATCAGCATACTTGACGGAGTTGATGAAGTTTACCGAGTTACAACTCCGTACAAACTTTCAAGCAGAAGTTTCCATGAATCTAACACCGTTATAAAGATCAAAGATGTTGAGTTAGGCGGAAATCAAATCGTCATGATAGCAGGTCCATGTTCTGTAGAAAATGAAGATCAAATTTTCCGTTTGGCAAAAGTTGTTGCAAAATCCGGTGCAAAGATTTTAAGAGGCGGCGCTTTCAAACCGCGCACATCTCCTTATTCATTTCAAGGACTCGGTGAAGAAGGATTAAAATTAATGCGCAATGCAGCCGATGAAAATAATTTGTTAGTTGTCACTGAAGTGATGCAGATGGATCAGATCGAACTTATTGATCAATATACCGACATCTTTCAACTCGGTGCTCGCAACATGCAAAACTTTTCTCTTCTTAAAGAGCTAGGTAAAACTACAAAGCCTGTTATGGTTAAACGTGGTATCGCGGCAACAATTGAAGAATGGCTGATGTCTGCAGAATATATTTTAAGCGGTGGGAACAAAAATATTTTTTTATGCGAACGTGGAATTAGAACGTTTGAGAATTATACACGCAACACATTTGATCTTTCAGCTATTCCAGTCGTACATAAAAAAAGTCACTTACCTATCATCGCTGATCCATCACATGCAACCGGATTACGTGATCAAGTACCGCCGATGGCCCGTGCCGCTGTTGCTGCTGGAGCTGATGGAATTATGATCGAGATCCACGATGATCCGGAAAATGCATTATCGGACGGACCGCAAGCTCTTCTTCCGGATACTTACTTAAAATTAACGGAAGAATTACGTTTGATCGCTCTAGCAATAGGGAGAACTTTATAATTGAGAATTGAAAAAATTGCTATAGTTGGTTTAGGTTTAATCGGCGGCTCTATTGCAAAAGCAATTAAAAGTTTTTCTTCAGATCATTTCATCAGCGCGTTTGATAAACCGGATATTCTCGATAAAGCTTTAGAACAAAAAGTTATTGATAAAAAACTTTCATCGTTTGAAGAAAGTCTTGATGCAGATTTAATTTTTATTTGTCTTCCGGTTGATGCATCAATAAATGTTTTTGAAAAACTCTCGGATAAAATTAATCCAAATCAGATTATAACAGATGTATGCGGAGTGAAATCCGTCTTTCAGGAAATTTGGGATAAAAAAGCACGGAAAGGATTTTACATAGGCGGGCATCCGATGACAGGAAAGGAAAAAGGCGGACTAGAGAATTCCGATCCACTCCTTTTTGAGAACTGCGTTTACATTCTTAACGAATCTGCAAAAGAATTTCCGGTGATAGATTCATTCACTGAAATAATTCATCAACTAGGTGCTAGGATTACTTTTCTAAATCCCAAAGTGCAAGATATAATTGTAGCGTCAGTCAGCCATCTTCCCCAATTGTTATCAGTTTCACTTATAAACTCTACGGGACTTAAAGACAGCGATATAAACTTTTTCGATTATGCCGCCGGCGGATTTAGAGACATGACCCGTATTGCTTCAAGCGAATTCAATGTTTGGGAATCCGTTATCCGTGAGAACCGGAAAAATATTATTCAAGCGATTGATAATTTTATTTTTGATTTAGATCAGATGAAAAAATCAATCTCTAAAGAAGAATATAAAAAGCTGACCGAAAAATTTGAAAGTGCTCGAGTAAAACGCGATGAAATTCCAAAATCGAACAAAGGATTTATCCACCAGATCTATGATGTTTTTGTTTTCGTAAAAGACGAACCCGGGGTAATAAGCAAGATTTCTACTGCGCTATTTGAAAATAATATCAACATTAAAGACATCGAACTTCTAAAAATCCGCGAGGGTTCCGGCGGGACTTTTAGAATTGCTTTTGAAAGTGAAAGCGATGCTGAGAAAGCTAAAGTGATTATTGAGAAAGTCGGTTTCTCAACTAAGATATAATTTTTTGTTCAATTGCATTCGCAACTCTTTCCCCATCAATCGCAATGGAGACAATTCCGCCATTGTAACCGCATATTGAATATTTTACGGTTACAATAACTATTATCTTTTAAGCCATAGCACAAAAAAATCTCAATTGTGAAGGACTATTTGTCAGACACAATATTTAATTCAGCACTTTGCAAATTATTTGCAGAAACTCTTATTCCAATCTTGCCGATCTTATTTGATGACCGAACTGCTGCAAGCAGTTTGCCATGAAAAGCCTTACGAACATTTGTCTTGAATATACCGGGGTAGTTTACATTGCCGGTATCAAGTCCTGCAAATTCTCCTTCGCCGGAAACATTTACCGTGACCTCGTTATCGGCATCGAATACATAATTCCCATCTTTATCAAGTATAGATATTTCAATAAGAGCAAGATCTTCGCCGTTCGCTGTTAATTTCGTCTTGAGAGGTTTTGCCGATATCTGGAATGCATCCCCTGCTGTTTTTAGAACATGTTTGGTAACTTTCTTACCGTTTCTATAACCAATGGCTTGTATGGTTCCACGTTGAAACTGAAGATTCCAAAGTGCATAGTATAGATTCTTATCAATAATCTTTTTACCAAGCGATTTACCGTTGAGTAATAATTCTACTTCATCGCAGTTTGTATATACATATACAGGAAGCGTGTCTTTTCTTTCCCAATTCCATTTAGAGATTGCCGATGAACGACGATACCATGGTTGTTCTCTTTTGCCTGTCGTATCTATGGTTATATGAACAGTGGGTTCGTCACTATAGTAGCTTTTGCGTCGGTAGTACTCGCTTTTTTCATTCCCTGAAAGATCAAGCCATCCAGCGCCAGCGGCGCGTGTAGGATATCGTGCCTCGCCAAGATAATCTACTCCAGTCCAGGGGAACTCACCAATTACATAATCCAAATCTCTTACACCAATCCAGTTCCAAGTTTGGTTACTCGTTTCGCTGCCTACAAATAATTTGTTCGGCCATACATCACGCTCTGGTGCATAACTTTTTTCTTTATTCTTACGGTCAACATAATTGAAACCACCAATATCCAAAACATCTAAGAAACCATTTTCCGGATGCCAATAAGCTTGATCGCATGCTGATGTTACCGGTCTAGTTGGATCTTCTTGATGACATACATCTACAAGTTTCTTAGCAATCAGCGCACCATCCGGGCTCAACTGGTTTGGTATTTCATTCCCGATAGAATAGAGAACAACCGACGGATGATTGCGATCCCGATAGATCATCGCTTTCAGATCG
>Ga0182021_10004696_pt1 | contig 16091 bp, 12 predicted proteins | sample 612E3MmetaG_FD_120493 | JGI IMG/M metagenome (GOLD analysis project Ga0182021, IMG submission 120493) | Permafrost microbial communities from Stordalen Mire, Sweden - 612E3M metaG (Illumina Assembly) | ecosystem: Environmental > Terrestrial > Soil > Wetlands > Permafrost | place: Sweden... | reverse complement strand
TGAGGTTCCGGTCCAACTCGGAAGCAATATTGTCCGGGTATCTGCGCGAGACGCCGATGGCGTGCAAACAACCACCCGCCTGATGGTGCTCCGCACCCAATAATGATCATTGCGTTGCGCTGGTTGACAGCTCGGTCGCAGCGTGGAACGCAGGTCCGAATCCGGGCGCCAGCAAGCAATTGCTTCTTTTCGACGCCCGTAAGCTCGGCACGCCACCACGCTCCCCGAGTCCCCGCGCTTGCGACTCGCTGACTGGTCGGCTGGCGGTCTTCTCTGAAACCATTTGCAGCCGCTTTGCAACCCGCTACGCTTCTCTTGCACAAATCGACAGGAGAGGCGACATGCACAAGACTGATCGTCGCGCGTTCATGAAGGCTGGCCTCGCCATCGGCGCGGTCGGGGTGGTGGAATCCACGGCAATCGGGCGCGCGCTCGCAGCCGCTGCGGCCAGACCCGACATCGTTGCGGTCAAGGGCGCAGACGCCTTCGCCAGCACCATCAAGGCGGTGGAGGCGCTCGGCGGAATGAAGCGATTTGACATCCAGGGCCGCCGCGTGGGCCTGCTCGTCAATGCCCCGCCGCACTGGAAGCTTGTGGGAAGCCACACCAGGATGGAGGTTGCACTCGCTGTCGCCAAGATGTGCCTCGATGCGGGAGCCAAGGAGATCGTCACCCTGCCGGGGCTTGCGCCCAGGTTCTGGACCGGCTCGCCGCTCTGCGAGACTCACGCCAAGGTGATCAAGTCGATCAAGGAGTGCTCGGGAAAGACAGTGGAGACGAAGATCCCCAAAGGCGTCCTGCTCAAGTCGGGGAAGGTTCGGCCCGAGCTGCTCGACGTGGACGTGCTGGTGAACCTCCCGATCGCCAAGCACCATGTCGGGACCATGTTCAGTGGCAATCTCAAGAACATGATGGGCGGCCTCGATCACGAGACAAACGCGTTCTTCCACTCCGGCTCCGGCAAGAGCGGTTACGAGGATGTGGACTTCCTCTCACAGTGCATCGCCGACCTGAATACGCTGCGAAGGCAGCACCTATGCATCGCTGACGCCACTGTCGTCCTCGGAACCAATGGCCCCGCGGGCCCCGGCGATCTGCTGAAGCCACAGAAGATCGTGGCCGGCACGGATCCAGTCGCAGTCGACGCGTATTGCGTGACCCTGCACAGCCGCAAGCCGAACGAGGTGGTGATGCTCGCCAAGGCCGTTGCGGCAGGAGCCGGTCGCGCCGACTTGCAGAAGCTCAGCATCCACGAGATCGCGATCTGAAGAGATTGCTCTTTGGGTCGCAGCCAGCAACGTCGCGCTATCGAGGTCAGCGGTGCGGCGCTATCCGAATGCGGGGCCGACTACCAGTCCGCCTCGACCGTGCCGCCGATGAACTGCATGCTCTTGGGCGTGTACTGGTGGACTTCGAAGGCGTTGCCGTCGGGATCCTTGAGCCAGATCTGCCAGGTGTCGTCGCAGCCGAGTTTCTTCTCACTGCATGCGATACCGCGCGCCCGCAAGTCGACCATGAGGCCGTCGAGATCCTCGGTTTCCAGGCAGAAGTGAACCAGGCCAGTGTTCACCGGGATCTCCAGCTTCGGATCCTCGAAGATCTCGATGAAGCTCGATTCGGCCAGCCTCAGGTAGACCCCGAAGAGTCCGCCTTGGCGGGTGAAGCGAAACACAGGCTCAAGTCCCAGCCGCGTATAGAAGTCCAGCGACCGCTGCAGATTTCGAACATTCAGACAGACGTGCGCGATACGTTTGAACATGAACTCCTCGATGGATTCCACCCTACCATGCCGAGCGTTGCTTGGTTTCGTGAGCGACGGCAAAGGGCGCGTGACTCGGCGAAGGCCCAGCGGGAAACTCTCGCTTCGGCCGGGCGGCTCTCAGTCCGGCCACGAAGGTGACAGGGCGCCGCGATAGCCGCCGCGCGACGCCTTCATCCGGCACACTTTGGGAGGAACGCCGCATATGCCGGGCTGGTTCAGACGCCTCCCGGTAGTGTGGCGGGCGGATGGATCATTCCCGGCGGCGCCTTGTTAGCGACGCAATCGACGATGGTCGCTGCGGCATCCAGAAAACCTGCGACGATTCATTGTCACGCTTGCAGCAGCCAGGACGCGATCTTCGGGCTCGAGAGCGCAGCCGCGAGCAGCGCCCTGGCATCGGCGCCGTCGTTTGACGGCACGCCCAGCAGGTGATAGGTCGTTTGACCAAACAAGATTCACCGGAAGGAAGGTGTCGACCATGGCGTGTTCAAGATTTGGTCTATTCGCGAGTTGCTTTACCCTCTCCGCCGTCGTTCTTGCGTCTGCCGGATGCGGTGGTGCACGAGAAAACGACGCCGCGGTCGGCGAGGTATCGATTGCACTCGGCGTCGTTCCGACGGGCATTGCCTGTGTGCGGATCACGGCCGCCGGCTCGATCAACATCACGAAAACCGTTTCCACCGCCGCCGGCAGCACGGTGACGCTGCAGATGACCGGGCTCCCGCTCGGCCCGGTGGTCTTCTCAGCGCAGGCATTCTCTCAGGCGTGCAGCAGCGTCACATCGAGTTCGATGCCCCTTTGGCTAAGCGATTCGGTGACTGTCACGCTGCTACCCGGATCCAAGCCAGCCATTACTCTTGTCATGAAAACCGCTCCCACCGCGGCCATCACGGTGGATTTCAATCCGGATGCAGGTCCGGACGTATGCACGCCTGGGACCACCGTGTGCGTCGGGACGTCGGTCCAAACGTGCAGCCCGTCCGGGGCATGGGTGATCTCAGCTTGCCCCTTCTCCTGCGTCGCGGGGGCGTGCATCGGCATCTGCGTTCCAGGAGCGACTCAATGCTCCGGCAACACGCCGCAGGTGTGCACGACGAGCGGCGCGTGGCAGAACGCCGGGAGCGCGTGTTCCGGGTGTTACACCTGCTCGGCGGCGACGGGCACTTGTGTCGCGAACACGGGCGCGAGTTGCGACGATGGCAACGCGTGCACCTCCGGTGAGACTTGCCACGCGGGCGTATGCACGGGGGGAACGACAGTGACCTGTCCGGCTCCCGCCACGTGCCGGGGCGCCGGCACATGCAATCCGAGCACTGGCGCGTGCACATACCCGTGGCTTCCGGACAACAGTTCGTGCAGCGACGGGGACGTCTGCACGCTGAACGACTACTGTCTGAGCGGGACTTGCAGGGCCGGGGCACCCTTGACGTGTGCCGCCACCCCCTGCCACGTGGCCGGAACCTGTTCGGCTGGGAGCTGTTCACAAGGCGCCCCGGTAGCCGACGGAACGACGGACCTCACCTGCCCCGCGTCGACACCTCGGTGTTACTCGGGAAGCTGCGTGGCGTGCGTGGGCGACAACGGGTGCCCAAGCAATACTCCGAGCTGCAACCTCTCCACTCACAAGTGTGCGTGCCGCATCCCCAGCACTGGAAACCTCGTGCAGAATCCCGGGTTCGATACGAACCTAGCGGGTTGGACTACCAGCAGTTCTAGTTGGACCTCCGCCGATGCCGACGGCTGTTCTGGGTCGGGTTCAGTGTCGGGCTCCAATACCGACGGAGATCCCAAGCAGTGTGTACAGCTCCCGGGAGGCAGTGGGACCTACTACTTCGGAGCCAAGTTCAGTTTTACCAATAACTACAACGGAAGCTTCTGCACCGTGTCCTTCTATTCGGACACGAGCTGTGCTACTCCGGTCACGTCCGACTTCGTCCACATGGGGCCAGATGGTTCCTACGGGCAGGGGGCCCAGGGGGGGGCGTGGCAAACCTTCTTCATAACGGAGTTAGCCCCTACAGGGTCCAGGAGTGCCTTGATTGTGTGCGCCTTGGATTCCACGACGACAAAGCTGGACGAGTTCTACCTAAACAGATCTTCCAACAGTTTTTGAGCGACTCCCTATGCCGCAGGATCCTTCTCGATCACTGACGGTGGCTCTTGGTCCTGCGAAACGTGCGTAGGAGGAACAAGCGGGGTTTCTCCCTGTCGCATCTCGGCTCCGAATGTCCGACAATACCCATTCGACCCCTCGCGCATTCTTTTCCCTCTCCTCCTCCCTGCGGTCTCCAGCCTGCCTCCTGCAACCCACGCCGGGCCAGCAGCCTGCGTGCGTGGTAAGCTCAATACAAGAGTTCGTGGCGTCGCCGGCAACCAGGCCGGCAAGGAGACTTGATGAGTACCCCTGATCTTTCCAGCCTCATCGGCAAGATCGCAGGCCTGCAGAATCCGAAGGAGTTCGCCGAGATCAACTGGATGGGCAGCTTCGCGGACTACCTGGAGGTGGTCCGCCAGAATCCCGCCGTGACCCGGAGCGCGTACCAGCGGGTCTACGACATGATCCTGTCTTACGGCCAGGAGGAATATCTCGACAACAAGAAGCGCCTCACCCGCTTCACCTTCTTCAAGGATGAGCAACACGGCGGCCAGGACGCGATCTTCGGGCTCGACATCCCGCTCATGCGTCTGGTCAGCGTGTTCAAGAGCGCGGCCGAGCGCTACGGCACCGAGCGACGGGTGATCCTGCTGCACGGCCCGGTGGGCAGTTCCAAATCCACCATCGCGCGTTTGCTCAAGCGCGGCCTGGAGGACTATTCGCGCGTACCCGAGGGCGCCCTGTACACCTTCGAGTGGACGTTGCCGGCGGGCTTGGAATCCATCGCCGGCGGGCAGAGCACCTTTCGCTGCCCGATGCACGAGGAGCCGCTGCGCCTCATCCCGCCCGACTGGCGCAGCCGGGCGCTGGTCGAGATGGGCCTGAACGCACCCGGACAGGAAAAGGTGCATGTCGACGGCGATTTGGATCCCGCCTGCCGCATGGTCTTCCGCGAGCTGATGGCCCATTACAAGGGCGACTGGTCCAAGGTGGTACAGCACGTGCGCGTGCGCCGGCTGGTCCTGTCAGAGCAGGACCGAGTGGGCATCGGGACATTCCAGCCCAAGGACGAAAAGAACCAGGACTCGACCGAGCTGACCGGCGACATCAACTACCGCAAGATCGCCGAGTTCGGCTCGGACAGCGATCCGCGCGCGTTCAACTTCGACGGTGAGTTCAACATCGCCAACCGCGGGATCATCGAGTTCATCGAGGTGCTCAAGCTGGACGTGGCCTTCCTCTACGACCTGTTGGGCGCCTCGCAAGAGCACAAGATCAAGCCCAAGAAGTTCGCCCAGACCGACGTCGACGAGGTCATTTTGGGCCATACCAACGAGGCCGAGTACAAGAAACTGCTCTCCAACGAATACATGGAGGCGCTGCGCGACCGCACCGTCAAGATCGACATCCCCTACATCACGCGCGTGTCCGAGGAGCGCAAGATCTACGGCAAGGACTACAACGCGGCCAAGATCCGCGGCAAGCACATCGCGCCGCACACGTTGGAGGTGGCGTCCATGTGGGCGGTGATGACCCGCCTGGAAGATCCCAAGAAGCACCAGTTGACCCTGGTGCAGAAGATGAAACTGTACGACGGCAAGACGCTGCCCGGCTTCACCCAGGACAACATCAAGGAACTGCGCAAGGAATCGCAGCGCGAGGGCATGGACGGCATCTCGCCCCGCTACATCCAGGACAAGATCTCCAACGCCCTGGTCAGCGATCGCGGCGAGGGTTGTGTCAATCCCTTCATGGTGATGAACGAGCTGGAGTCAGGCCTGCGCCACCACTCGCTCATCACCAGCGACGAGCAGCGCAAGTACTACACCATGCTGCTCGGCCTGGTGAAACAGGAGTACGAGGACATCGTGAAGAACGAGGTCCAGCGCGCCATCAGCGCCGACGAGGAGGCCATCTCCAAGCTGTGCGCCAACTACATCGACAACATCAAGGCGTTCACCCAGAAGGAGAGGGTCAAGAACCGCTACACCGGGCAGGACGAGGAGCCCGACGAGCGGCTCATGCGCTCCATCGAGGAGAAGATCGACATCCCCGATTCGCGCAAGGAAGAATTCCGGCGCGAGATCATGAACTACATCGGCGCCCTGGCGGTGGAGGGGCGGCACTTCGACTTCCGCACCAACGAACGCCTGCAGAAGGCGCTGGAGCTGAAGCTGTTCGAGGACCAGAAGGACTCCATCAAGTTGACCAGCCTGGTGTCAGCGGTCATCGACCGCGAGACGCAGGAAAAGATCGATGTGGTGAAGAACCGGCTCATCCGCAACCACGCCTACTGCGAGATCTGCGCCACCGACGTGCTGAATTTCGTGGCGTCGATCTTCGCAAGGGGTGACACCAAGGACTAGTCGACGTATGGCCCTGCGAATCGACCCCGATCACCGCCGCTTTCGCGACATCGTGCGCGGGAAGATTCGTCAGAATCTGCGCCAGTACATCTCCAGCGGCGAGCTGATCGGCCGCAAGGGGAAAAACTTGGTCTCCATCCCGGTGCCACAGATCGATGTGCCGCGTTTCCACTTCGGCAACCAGGGACAGGGCGGCGTGGCGCAGGGGCCGGGCAAGGTGGGCGACGTGATTGCTCCGGGCCAGCCGGACGAGGGCGGCGCGGGCAAGGCCGGCTCCGAGCCAGGCGAGCATGTGCTGGAGGTCGAGCTTTCCCTGGAGGAGCTGGCAGAGATCCTGGGGCAAGAGCTGGAGTTGCCGCGCATCGAGGCCAAGGGAAAGGAACGGCTCATCACCCAGAAGGATCGCTACGTGGGCATCCGCCGCGCCGGTCCCGAGTCGTTGCGCCACTTCAAGCGTACCTTCCGCCAGGCTCTGCGGCGCCAGATCATGATGGGCCAGTACGACCCCAAGCGGCCCATGGTGGTGCCGGTGCGCGAGGATCGGCGCTACCGCTCGTGGAAGACCGTGCCCATGCGCCATTCCAACGCGCTCATGATCTTCGTCATGGACGTGTCGGGCTCGATGGGCGACGAGCAGAAGGAGATCGTGCGCATCGAGTCCTTCTGGATCGATACCTGGCTGCGCACCCAGTACGATGGGCTGGAATCCCGCTACATCGTGCACGACGCCACCGCGCGCGAGGTGGACCGCGATACCTTTTTCCGCACGCGCGAGTCGGGCGGCACCATGATCTCCAGCGCCTACCGCCTGTGCGCCAAGATGATCGCCGAGGATTTCCCGGCCTCGGAATGGAACATCTACCCGTTCCAGTTCTCCGACGGCGACAACTGGTCTTCTGACGACACCTCGACCTGCATGGAGATCCTCAAGCGCGACATCCTGCCCTCGGTCAACCTGTTCTGCTACGGCCAGGTGGAAAGCCCCTATGGGACCGGGCAGTTCATCAAGGATCTAGATGACGTGTTCAAGGGCGACGAACTGCTCGTCACCTCCGAGATCAAGAGCAAGGACGCCATCGCGGACTCCATCCGCACGTTCTTGGGGAAGGGGAAGTGACGGGTGCAACACCGCAAGTCCCGCCTGCCCGCCTACCTGCTCGACATCCAGCGCGAGATCGAAGAGCACGCGCGCGGCTATGGCCTGGACTTCTGGGACGTCAGCTTCGAGATTCTGGACTACAAGCGCATGCAAGAGGTGGCGGCCTACGGCGGGTTCCCGGTGCGCTATCCCCACTGGCGCTTCGGCATGGATTTCGACCGTCTGAGCAAGAGCCACGTGTACGGGCTGTCGCAGATCTACGAGATGGTGATCAACAACAACCCAGCCTATGCCTATTTGCTCGAGGGCAACTCGCTGGTCGACCAGAAGATGGTGATCGCCCACGTGCTCGGCCATGTGGATTTCTTCAAGAACAACTACTTCTTCTCGCGAACCAACCGCCACATGATCGACGAGATGGCCAATCACGCCACCCGCGTGCGGCGCCACGTCGAACGCCTGGGTCTGGAGAAGGTGGAGACCTTCATCGATTCCTGCCTGTGTCTGGAAAATCTCATCGATCCCATGTCGCCCTTCATCGTGCGCCACGGGGCCGAGCCGCCCGCGCCGGGAGAAGCGCCCCCAGCGGAGTTGCCGCGCCTGCGCGCCAAGGGCTACATGGAGCACTTCATCAATCCGCCCGAGTTCCTGGAAAAGCAGCGCAAGAAGCTGGACGACGAGCGGGACAAGCCGCGCAAGACTCCGCGCGAACCCGAGCGGGACGTGTTGCAGTTCCTGCTCGACCATGCCCCGCTGGAACCCTGGGAGCGCGATCTACTTTCGACGGTGCGCGAGGAGGCCTACTACTTCGCGCCCCAGCGCCAGACCAAGGTGCTCAACGAAGGCTGGGCCGCCTACTGGCACAGCAAACTGATGACCGAGAAGGTGCTCAAGCCCTCAGAAGTCATCGACTACGCCGACCACAACGCGGGCGTGCTGGCCGCGGCGCCCGGACAGTTCAATCCCTACAAGGTGGGGCTGGCGCTGTTGCGCCACATCGAGGAACGGTGGGACAAGGGGCGCTTCGGCAAGGAATGGAACGAATGCGACGACTACGACGCGCGCCGGACCTGGGACAAGCACCTGGGATTGGGACGGCAGAAGATCTTCGAGGTGCGGCGCTTGTGTGACGACGTCACCTTCCTCGACGAGTACTTCACCGCCGACTTCTGCGCCGAGCACCAGTTCTTCTCGTTTGCCCGTGACGAGCGCAGCGGCAACTACGAGATCGACTCGCGCGAGTTCCGCAAAATCAAGGACAAGCTTCTGTTCCAACTGACCAACTTTGGCGAGCCCTTCATCTACGTGGAGGACGCCAACCACGCAAACCGCGGCGAGCTGCTTCTCGCGCACCGGCACGAAGGGGCGGACCTGCATCAAGACCACGCGCGGGCCACCCTGGAGGCGCTGGCGCGTATCTGGCGCCGACCGGTCAACCTGCGAACCATGATTCACGACAAGTCCCGTCTGCTCCGCTACGACGGATCCGCTCACAGCGACGAGGCGGGGTAGCTCGCGTGGCTCGCCGCGGACCATCACGATAAACCAACCCGCCACGCCTAACCCTGGCGTAGAATCAAAAAGATATGGTCGCGAGAGACAACCTGGCTCCGGGCATGCTGCTGGCGGCGCCTACCCTGCACGACCCGAATTTCGAGCATAGCGTCGTGCTGCTGGGCCGCTCCGGCGGTGAGGGCGCGCTCGGCTGGGTGATCAACGGCCGCGAGCTGATGTCGGTACGCGAGCTTCTGGCATCGTCCGAGTTGTTGCCGCAAGGCCACGTGCTTCCAGAAACGGCCTCCTTCGCTTCGCCCGTGCGTCTGGGTGGGCCGGTGGCCCCGGCAGCCGGCTGGCTGATCTACCGCCGCAGACCGGAACCCCTGCCCGGGGAGATGGCGGTTGGATCCGAGATCGGGGTCAGCGGCGAGTTGGCGGCCTTCGCCGCATTGGTTCGTGGCCAAGGGCCGCCTGTCTTCAAGCTGCTGCTTGGCTGCGCCGGCTGGGCGCCCGGCCAACTCGAGGGCGAGATCAGCGGCGGCAGTTGGCTGCCCACCACGGTCCGTCCCAATCTCGTGCTCGATGCGGCCGTGGTCTCTGCCTGGGATGAGGCCTACCACGAGACCGTGGGCGCCGATCCGGCGGCGTTCAGCAGCCAGCGCGGGAAGGCCTAGTAAAGGCCCCGTCGAATTCCCGAGGCGACGACGGCGGCGTCGGGCCTGCGCTTCCGGTGCTCAAGTACATCAGTACATTCCGGTCCGGCGACGCGCGCGGCGCAGCCGCGGGCAGGGGTGGCAGGTGTGGAGGCGCTAGTCGGCCCTCCTTGCCAGCAGCCCGGCGAAGGCGCGGCGTAGGGACTGCGAATTCGGGCGACATTTGCTATGGTGTCCCTTCCATGTCCCTGAGCGAAGAACTGCTAGACGCGGGCCGAAGGCTGCTCATCAACAACTACAACCGGGCTCCTGTGGTGATGAGCCGCGGGGAGGGCTGCGTCCTGTGGGACGTGGACGGGCATCGCTTCCTGGACATGACCGCTGGGATCGCGGTTTGCGTGCTGGGCCACGGCCACGCTGGCCTGTCCCAGGCCCTCGCGTTGCAGGCCGCGCGTCTGCATCACACGTCCAACCTCTACTTCATCGAGGCCCAGATCCGCCTGGCCGAGGCCCTGGCGCGGCGAGCGTTTGCCGGCAAGGCCTTCTTCTGCAACTCCGGCACCGAGGCCAACGAGGCGGCGCTCAAGCTGGCGCGACGCTACCAGATCGTGCTGCGCAACCAGCCCAAACGCGTCGAGCTGATCTCGTTCGAGGGCAGCTTCCACGGCCGCACCATGGGCGCGCTGTCTGTCACCGGGCAGGGCAAGTACCGCGAAGGTTTCGGCCCGCTGCTGCCTGATGTGCGCTTCATTCCCTTTGGCGACGCAGAAGCGGCGCGCAAGGCCATCACCGAACGCACCTGTGCGGTGATCATTGAGCCCATCCAGGCCGAGGGCGGCATCAACCTGCCGCCGCCCGGCTATCTGCAGGAGCTGCGCCGGCTGTGCAGCGAGCGGAGCGCCCTGCTCATCTTCGACGAAGTGCAGACCGGCGTGGGCCGCACTGGGACCTTTTACGCCTTTGAGCGCGAGGCCATGGTGCCGGACATCGTCACCCTGGCCAAGGGTCTGGCCGGTGGCGTGCCCATGGGCGCCATGCTGGCCAGCGAGGCGGTCGCCGAGGCCTTTGGCCCCGGTACGCACGCCGCCACTTTCGGCGGCAACCCGCTGGCCTCGGCCGCCGCGCTGTACGTCCAGCAGGTCATGGACGAGCAAAACCTGCTCGGACGTTGCCAGGATTCGGGTGCCTACCTGGGCTCGGCGCTCGCGCGTCTGGCCGAGCGGCGGCGGCCCAAGACGCGCGGGGCGCGCGGCCGGGGCCTTCTGCAGGGCCTGGTCATGGAGGCTGACGCGGCCGCGGTGGTGGTCAAGGCGCGCGAGCACGGACTGCTGATATCGGTGGCAGGCGGGAACGTCGTGCGTTTCGCTCCGCCGCTGGTGGTTGGCCGGGCCGAGATCGACGAGGCATTGTCGATCCTCGATGCAGTACTGTCCGAGGTGTGAGCCATGGGAAACAAACGCGACTTCCTCAGTCTGTGGGACATCAACGAAACTGAATTCTCGGCGCTGATTCGCCGCGCCGAGGAACTGCGTTTCTTGCGCCAGGTGCGCGCGCCCCACGCCACCCGGCCAGGTCGCGTGCTGGCGCTCATCTTCGAGAAGGCATCCACGCGTACCCGGGTCAGTTTTGAGGTGGCCATCTGCGAGCTGGGTGGTCACGCGGTGGTGATCGGCCGCAACGACTCCCAGCTCGGCCGGGGCGAGCCCATCAAGGACACGGCGCGCGTGATGTCACGCTACTGCCATGGGATCATGGTGCGCACCTTCGGCCACGAGCGCGTGCGCGAGCTGGCGGAACATTCCACGGTGCCCGTGATCAACGGTTTGACGGATCTGCTGCATCCCTGTCAGGTCCTGGCCGACCTGCAGACCGTGTACGCGCACTTTGCGGATCGCGAAACCAAGACTCCCGCGGGATCAGTGCCCGACGTCGTGCAGGTGCTGCGCAGCTTGCGCTACGCCTGGGTGGGTGATGGCAACAACATGGCCAACACCTGGGTCGAGGCCGCCGGCCTGCTTGGTCTGGATCTGATGCTGGCCTGTCCGGACGGCTACCAGCCCAATGCGGAGGTACTCGAGACGGCTCGTCGCAAAGGGCACGGGCGCATCCAGGTGGTCCGCGATCCGCGCGAGGCGGCGGCCGGGCGCCACGTCGTCACCACCGATGTGTTCGCTTCCATGGGCAAGGAAGAGGAGGCGGAGGCGCGCAAGCGTGCGTTTGTCGGCTACGGCGTGGACCGCGCGCTGATGGCCGGCGCCGATCGCAGCGCGATCTTCCTGCACTGCCTGCCAGCCCACCGAGGCGAAGAAGTTTCCGACGAGGTGATCGAAGGCCCAGCCAGTCATGTGTGGCAGGAGGCCGAGAACCGCCTGCATTCCCAGAAGGCGTTGCTGGAATGGCTGTTGAGCTAGTTGGCGTCCCGTGATCTTGCAGAACGAGATAGCCGGCCTGGGGCCCAGCAAGGATCGCCCGCGTCTCAACACGGCCATCGATCTGACGAAGCAGAAGCTTTCGCTCAAGGAGGGTTTCGTCCTGTCGCGGGTGGACGGCCGGAGCAGCTACGACGAGATCTGTTTCGTGTCGGGTCTGGGTCGTGACGAGACGCTGCAGATCCTTCGCGGCCTGAAACAGGCGCGACTCATCCTTGGGCCAGGGGAGGCGGCCGTGGCGCCGTCGCGAAGGGGAACGCGCACTGGGCCGCCGCCAGCCAGCGAGTCTGCCCCGGAAGCCGCGAAGTCCGCGTCCGCCCGAGCGGCTGAAGCCGCGCCAGCGCGTTCGCAAGGGACGACAAAGCCCGCGGCCGGCGCCGTGGTGGCCGAGAAAACGCGAGCCAAGGCAGCCGAGTCTGCGGGCTCGCGCGCAGGGGAAAAGGCGCGTCGGACTCCGATTCCCCCGCTCGAACGCCTCGACGATGGGTCGGAGGTGGCGGCTGCCGATCTGGTGGACTGGCCGGATGCACCCAAGGAGCTGAAGGCGCGTATCGTCCGGCTACACCGCCGGCTGCGGCAGCTTTCGCCCTGGGACCTGCTGGGCGTCGGCCCTGACGCCGACGGTGCAACGATCAAACGCGCATTCGCCGCAGCCTCGAAGGAATTGCACCCCGACCGCTATTTCGGCAAGAACCTGGGCAGCTTCAAGGCCAAGCTGGTCGCGATCTTTTCCCGCCTGAGTGAGGCCGTGCAGGAAATCGAGACGAGCCGCAAGGGCGAGAAATAGTCGTCGTGCGGGCGACCGCAGCTCGCCCCTACCCAGTCTCCCCATCACGTTTCGCGTAGGCGCGACCTGCGGTCGCCTCGCCGACTACCTTCTGTCGAGAAAACGCCGCTCGATGCCGGCGTAAGCGTCAATGCGGCGGTCGCGCAGGAAGGGCCAGGCCTGGCGCACCTCCTCGATGCGGGCCGGATCCACAGTTGCGATCAGGGTTTCTTCGCGATCCACGGACGCTTCGGCCACCACCACGCCGAACGGGTCAGAGAGAAAACTGGTGCCCCAGAATTCGAGACCAGGCGGGCCTGCCGGCATCTCACAGCCCACCCGGTTGACCGCGGCGATATAGAGGCCATTGGCGATGGCGTGCCCGCGCTGGACGGTGCGCCAGGCATCGCGCTGGGCCGCCCCGTGCTGCGCCTTTTCGCGCGGGTGCCAGCCGATTGCCGTGGGATAGAAAATGATATCGGCGCCGGCCATGGCCACCAGGCGTGCGGCTTCGGGATACCACTGGTCCCAGCAGATGAGGATGCCCAGCCGGCCGACCGGCGTGCCCAATGCGCAGAAGCCGAGGTCGCCGGGCGTGAAGTAGAATTTCTCGTAGTAGCCGGGGTCGTCGGGAATGTGCATCTTGCGGTAGCTGCCGACCATCGCGCCGTCGGCGCCGATCACTACCGCAGTATTGTGGTACAGCCCCGGTGCGCGTCGTTCGAACAGCGACGCGATCACGATCACCCCGGCCTGGCGGGCCACCGCGCCCAGGGCCTCGGTACTGGGACCGGGGATGGGTTCGGCCAGGGCAAAGTGAACCGCATCCTCGCTCTGGCAGAAGTAGGGCGAACGAAAGAGCTCGGGCAGGCACACCACCTGGGCGCCCTGCGCGGCCGCAGCTCGGATCTTGGCGCTGGCCAGGCTGAAATTCGCCTCTGGCTCAGCCGACATCGCCATCTGCACAAGGCCAACTTTGAAAGGTGATCGGAGGGGCACAGGCCGATTCTACTTGGCCACGGCCGGTCGCCAAGGGCGTCGAACGACATCTGCGCTATGTGCGGGTTTGTGCGTTAGTTTTCCTGTGCCGCTTGTGCGCTTCATTCTTGCCTTCATATCGCCCACCGATCGCGTTACTCTCGCGTCTCATCTTGCCAGAAGCCCGGTAGGTCACGGGCCATTTCCTGAACCACGCTGTTCGTTTGGCTGTCTGCTCTCGGGGGGTGAACATGAGCGAGCTCGACGTCTGTGGCCTTTGGGGTACCTGTCTTCGTCGCACGCAGGATCTGCGCGAAAGATTGCGCTGGACCGAGGCGACGCCACCTGGCCACGTTGTTGCCAGCCTGCTCGCGCTAGCGGTGGCGTTTGTAGCGCCAGCTTGCGACCGCGAGAAGGCTCCGCGGCCGACGGAAGTCGTTGCCTCCGCGCTCAACGCGAGCCCCAAGCTAGGCGACTTCGTGCTCGAAGCACAGCCCAGCATCCGGCTGCAGACCGGCGGCCTGGTTGTGAACGGCGGCGATATCGGCGCGCGCGGAACGGGCAGTGGTCCGTTTTTGTCAGGCGGTGTAGCTATCGACGCCTTCACGGGTGTCCAGGTTCAATCCACGCACAACCTCATCGCGGACTCGGTCCGGCTGGGGACGGGCGTCACCGTGGGCGACATACAGACCAACCGCTTTGTCAACGGCGTGGGCACGACCCACGGACCGTTTCGGGGCTGGTGCCCCTGCCGGCCGTACCCACGGCGTGCGGCGCTTCACCTGGTACCGCCAACATCACGGTGGGAACCGGCGCAACGGTGACGGCGTCGCCTGGGCCATTCGCGGCGGTCAGCGTTGGAACAGGCGGCAAGCTGCGCCTCAACAGCGGCCGCTACGACATGACGAACCTTACCGTGGGCACTGGCGCGCGAATCGAGGCGCTTGGGTCGGTCCAGATTCGCGTTGCAAGCCGTCTGAGCACCTCCTCCGGCAGCTTCATCGGAGCCGCATCAGGCACCACCCTGACCGCGCGCGACCTGCGCATCGAGATTTCGGGACAGAACGGCACCACGGGAGCTCTCGGCGCGACCCCGCCGGCCGCGTCGCTGGGCACCGGCAACGCGGTGACCGCCCTCATCTTGGTTCCCAACGGGACCCTCGTTATGGGAACCGGGATTGTGGCCACCGGGGCATTCATGGCGCGCGACATCGACGCGGGCGGGGCCGGTGCAAGGATCGTGTTTCAGGACGGATTCGCGGCGTGCACCGGGGCGAGCTGCGACGATGGGAATCCGTGCACGGTCGACGGGTGTAGCGCTTGCGGCGAATGCACCCATGCGGCTGCCCTCGCGGGAACGTCATGTGGCAACGGCAACGCCTGCGACGGCGCTGAAGCTTGCGACGGCGCCGGCCACTGTGTCCCCGGCACACCTGTCACCTGTGCCCCGCCGGACCAGTGCCACAGCGCCGGCGTGTGCAACCCGGCCACGGGACTCTGCTCGAACCCGCCGCTGCCAAACGGCACGGCCTGCAATGACGGAAACCACTGCACGCAGAACGACACCTGCCAGAGCGGTCTGTGCACCGGAAGCAACCCGGTGGTGTGTGGGTCCGGTGACCAGTGCCGCGACGCCGGGACTTGCAATCCGGCGACCGGGGTGTGCAGCAACCCGGCCAAGCCGAACGGGACGCTGTGCAACGACGGCAACGCATGCACGCACACCGACGTGTGTGAGGGCGGAGCGTGCGTGGGCTCCGAGCCGGTAGTTTGCGCGGCGGCTGATCAGTGCCACAGGGTTGGCGTGTGCAATTCCACAACGGGAGTGTGCTCGAACCCGAACAAGCCTGACGGCGCAGGTTGCAACGATGGCAACGGATGCACGCAAACCGATACCTGCCAGGCGGGGCAGTGCGTGGGCGCCAACCCGGTGGTGTGCGTCGCCAAGGACCAGTGCCACGACGTAGGCACCTGCGACCCCGGCACTGGCGGTTGCAGCGATCCGGCGAAGCCCGACGGGACGGGATGCAACGACGGGACCCTATGCACACAGACGGATACCTGCCAGGCCGGCCTGTGCGTGGGCGCCAACCCGGTGGTCTGCACGGCGAGCGATCAGTGCCACGCCGTCGGAGTTTGCGACCAAGGAACGGGCATCTGTCCGAATCCGGCCAAGCCCGAGGGCACCCTTTGCGATGACGGAGATGTGTGCACGTCAGGAGAGACGTGCAGGGCCGGGGTGTGCCAAGGGGCAGAGTCGCAGGTTTCGATCAAGAGCGTGGGAGGGGGCGATGACCACACGTGCGCGGTACGCGGGGACGGCTCGCTGTGGTGCTGGGGGCGGAACTGGGCCGGGCAACTCGGCAACGGAACGACTGACGATAGTTTGACGCCGCAGCGAGTGGGCACGTGGAGTTGGGCATCGGTGTCGAGTGGCAGCTACCAT
>Ga0182021_10004694_pt1 | contig 16093 bp, 13 predicted proteins | sample 612E3MmetaG_FD_120493 | JGI IMG/M metagenome (GOLD analysis project Ga0182021, IMG submission 120493) | Permafrost microbial communities from Stordalen Mire, Sweden - 612E3M metaG (Illumina Assembly) | ecosystem: Environmental > Terrestrial > Soil > Wetlands > Permafrost | place: Sweden... | reverse complement strand
TACGGATCATGGCTGCAATATGCTATCGCCTTGGCCAACGTCGCAGCTCTATCCGGCTGTCTGGTCGGGTTCTGGATGGGCGGTTCAAGGATTCTGTTGGCAATGGGGAGGGCGGGAGGCCTTCCGAAAATCTTTGCCAAGGTCAACAAGAACAAAGTACCAAGTACCGCCAACTTCGTGATATTGGCCATTGTGGTCATGTTCATATTATTGACCGGATCAGCTTGGCTGGCGAGTCTGTTCACCCTGATGGCCGTTGGCGTAGGAATCACCTATACCGGTGTTAGCCTGTCTTTCATCAAGTTCAGGTTAAAGAACAAGGACATCAACAGGCCATGGAAGGCTCCAGGTGGAATATTGATGGGAATAGCGGCACTGTTCGGCTCGGTATTGATTGCCTACTTCACCATCATTTACTTCACCACCGATGTGTGGATACTGTTCATTATCTATTTCGGAATAGTAGGAGGCATCAGAGCCCTGATGATCTACGATAAGAACAAGCACCCAGACAAGTATGGAACGATGGCACCAATCGGAGATCAAACACCACAGACTGTCGTGGGAAAGTAAGCAAATCATTTGAGGTGAGAAAATGAACAAGATGACATCAAGGGAACGAATGATTGCAGCGATACACAGGGAGAATGTGGATAGGGTACCTATCTGCCCGCCCTTTCAAGGCTATTGGGCACTCGGTGTGGCGGAGGTCCCGGTTAAAACGTCAATAGAGAACCCGATTCTCGCTGCCGAAGCTCAAGTAAGCGTGACGAAGCGCTGTCAGTTCGACGCGATCGAGACGATGTGGGACTGGCTGACCGTGGTCGAAGCCCTAGGGTGTGAGGTGAAGATTCCGGAAGTGGGATCTATCCCGACCTGGGGTCACATCATCAATGATCAGGAGTCGCTCAATAAATTAGAGATCCCGGATCCTGCAAAGGACTACCGGATAAAGAGTGCCATGGAGACCACCCGATTGCTCATCAACAAACTGGCTAAAGAAAAGTTCCTCTACATGACGATGGTGTCGCCATTCACTCTAGTAGGGGAATTGAGAGGTGTCGAAACGCTCATGATGGACACCATCCTCGAACCAGCTTTCGTCACGGACATGCTGAAGTTCGCGTCCAAGACAGTGTCGACCTATTGCGAGCATCTAATGACCACCGAGGTTGACGGGATCATTCTCTGCGACCCTACCGCATCTGGGTCCTTGGTCTCTAAGGATGATTTCAACCGCTTCTCCCAGCCCTACATCAAAGAATGCGGGCAAGTGGTTAAGAGGAACGGAGGATATCTGCTGACCCACATTTGTGGTGACACTTCGGACCGTCTTGAGAGCGTTGTGGATATCGGTGCCCACGTCTTCTCGCTAGACTACCAGGTGAATTTGGAATTCGCCAGTAAGGCGGTTGGCGATCGACAGACACTCTTGGGTAATGTGAAGCCACCTCAGACCTTGTTCAGTGGCACGCCGAAGGATGTCGAGGATGAATCGAGAGAATGCATCAGAATGACCGGCGGAAAGGCATTCATTTTGGGGGCAGGCTGCGATATCGCACCCGGCACACCGATAGAGAATGTGGAGGTGTGGAAGTCCATAGTTTAAGGCTCATTATTTCCCTCCAAACTTTTTAATTTTTATATTATTATTATAGTTTTTTATGGTTAACGATAGCAAATTATATAAAACCACAATGTAATACAATCGTAAACTGATTCATGGACATTTGTAATATAGGCGGAATAACAGATATCTTAAGGATATTTGAAAGTGTCCAATGGTCAGCAAAGGGGGGTTGCGGGGATATGGAATCGGATGATATAGCTACAGAAGGCGATGGCAACGGTTTGAAAAAAACGATGGGACCAGCCTTCCTTTTTACTATGGCCGTGGCAACGATCATCGGACCTTGGCTGGTAATGACCAACTGGTGGCTTTCGTTGACAGGACCGTCCATTTTCCTCTCCTTCGTCATCGTAGGGTTGATGTGCATCCCCATTGGATTGGTCTACGGGGAGCTCACTGCAATGCTACCGCAAGTGGGAGGCTCTTTTTACTTTATCAAAAAGGCGTTCGGAAATGAAGCGTCCTTTTGGGTCTCCTGGTCATTGATTCTCTCTTATACCGCAGTTCTGTCCTTTCAACTGCTGGCATTTACCAACATCGTACAATACCTGTGGCTCCCCGGCCTTTCCGTCGAAGGAGTAATGCTGATCTCCGCGATCTTGGCCGTCCTGTGTTTCTTTATAAATTCAAGACAGCTTTCAATTAGTGCTTTAACCCAGTTGATCATGACAGTGGTTCTTGCCGTCATCGGAATAGGATATGTGCTTCTATTCTTTGTAAGCCCGCAGTATAATACCGCCAACCTTTCTCCATTTTTCTCCACAGGGTTGAGTGGTTTTGTTACAGCAACGGCACTCATGGTCACAATGTTCTTTGGATTTGAGGTCATTCCGCAATTTGCTGAAGAATCTAAATATCCAGTGAAAAAACACTGGAGGTTAATAACTGTCGCATTGATCTTCTCCGTTGGGTTCTATGGACTTATTTGCATTGGAGAGGCAGGAATGGGCCCATTGGACACATTGGTCAACACACCTATGCTAGGAGCGGAGCTCGCGCTTCATGCCTATGGTCCCTGGTTGCAATATACCATTGCGATTGGCAATATCGCTGCCCTCGTCGGATGCTTGATCGGATTCTGGCTGGCTGGATCGCGCCTAATGCTGAGTATGGGCAGAGAGGGAATACTTCCAAAATCATTCACAAAATTGAACAAGAACCATGTACCGAGCACAACAAATTTTGTGATTCTGCTCATTGTTCTGATGTTCATCCTCCTTTCAGGCACAAGCTGGATCTCCAGTCTATTCTCTTTGATGGCCTTGGGAGTTGGAGTGGCCTACACATCGGTAAGCATCTCCTACTTCCAATATAGAAAGAAATTTTCCGAATTGGAAAGGCCGTGGAAACTACCTGGAGGAAAATTCACCGCAGGTTTGGCGGTCCTGGATGGGGCCCTGATCACATTTTTCACAATTGAGTACTTTACTGTAGACGTTTGGACACTTTGTGCAATCTATTTTGCAATAGGTGTGGTAATCCGGGTTCTTCTGCACCACTACAAACCTTTCAACCAATCCCATGAAATTAAGACGCCATCTGTATTGAATCCAATGGAAATAGTCAAGAAAGATGAACCCCAGTGAGTTCATCCGTATTGCTTGAGGGAAATCAATAGAATGAGAATGCATAATGAGAAAGGGGAAGAGCGATCATGTCGGATGTAAGGTATGAAGCTGGTGGTTCAGATAAGCTCGATCAAGTCGAAGCTTTGTGGCTTAATCTTAACCAGCATCATGTAGTGCGATCCCCGTTCTTTTCTGAAGTTTATGCAAGCAAGACCTTCGATACTAGGAAAAAAGAGATTCTATCGAAAGGCAAGAAGGGCATAATCAGAACGGACCTCGCCTATGAATCTGAAACTGGTGTCATGGTTGGGTATTGCATCAGCATCATCCATGCTGATAATGTGGGTGAGATAGAATCGCTCGTTGTGCTCAAAGAGTCGAGGGGTATGGGAATAGGTGAGAGTCTGATGCAACGGTCAATGAAGTGGATGGAGGAACATAAAGTGAAAAGAAAGAGACTTGAAGTGTACTTTGGCAACGAGGAGGCCTTCGCATTCTACAAGCGATTTGGGTTTTTCCCAAAATATACCGTGTTGGAGCAAATTCCATAATACATGGTTCGTTGATTTCAATAGCATACTCGAGACACTGTTCTAATACTGACCTAATGCTTCGATGATTCGCCTGGAAATATCTCTGAGATAGGAATTCGACTCTACAATGGTTATGGTATGATGCTTGATATTCGAGGAATTCGTGCTCTTTTTTCCCAACATTTTATTCGCCTTAAACGACTAAAGAAATAAAAAAACTGAGAATAATATTTTATATTCCTGTAGACAAACATGATAGTACTACAAACATTCAAAACCTAGGGGGGAACTTTAACGATGAAGGTATTGTTCTACAGCGGATCGCTAGGCCTGGGACATGTTAACCGAGATATCGCGATCGCCAAGGAGATCAGGAAACGGAGAAAGGACGTCGAGATCGTTTGGGTTGCAGGGGAACCGGCCGCAACGAGGCTGAAAGAGATCGGCGAGACCATAATCCCATCATCGGAGGGATTCCAGAAGGAAAGTGATGCCATAGAAAGTGTCGCCGATGGATTCGATGTCGATATGTATAGCTACCTGGTCCAATGGAACAAGAACTGGAAAGGTAATTACCAACGATTCGTGAAGATAGCAGCGGAGGTCGGACCGGACCTGATAATCGGGGACGAGGCCTACGAAGTAATTTCCGGATTTGCCAAATGGCCAGAACAGAAGAAATGGCCCTTCGCGATCTTATTTGATTTCCCCATGTTCCAGTCGATCACCGGAAGCATTAGGGAGCGGTTCATCTGCTATGTGGGTAATCGCTATTGGAACCGTGGATTCAAGGTCCCTTCCTCCTCTGACCTTGCGATATACCTTGGTGACAAAGAGGAGATACCGGACGTGAAGTACGGTCCAGGACTCCTTAACGTGCGTCAAGCTGCCTGGGCCAAATGGAAGTTCGTGGGGGATGCGATCCCGTTCGATCCGAATAAGTACCAGGACAAAATGATGGTCCGTAAGGAGCTAGGATATTCACCTGAAGAAGTCTTGATCATCGGAGCAGTGGGTGGAACAAATGTGGGAAAACCATTGCTCGAACTGTTCGGAAAGACCTATCCATTGCTGAAGCAGAATATCCCCAACCTGCACATGGTCCTGGTCTGCGGACCGCGTATCGATCCGAAAACGATCAATGTGCCCAACGGTGTCGATCTGCGTGGTTATGTTCCCGATCTCTACAAACACTTTGCAGCCAGCGATGTCGGCCTAACACAGGGCGGAGGTGGCACCACGATTGAACTTACCATGCTGCAGAAGCCGTTCATCTTCTTCCCTTTGGAGAAACACTGCGAACAGCAGATAAATGTCGCAAAGAAGCTGGAAATGGTTGGTGCCGGGACGAAGATGACGGCGAGCCAAACGTCACCCGAACAACTAACAAAAGCGATCATGCAAGAGATCGGCCGGAAGGTGGAATACAAGGTGGAAGGCCAAAATGGAACTAAAGGGGCAGCGGACGAGATCCTGTCGCTCATTGCGAAGATTAAACCAGTTGAATGAACAACATGAAAGTTGAAAAAAATATTCGTCAAAATAGGATCTTAAGATGAAATAATGAAACGTCCGAATTGGCTCGACGAGAATCCCATATAGTAATATTCATCCTTATCCAGGGTATGTCCTTCGATATCCTTATCATATGGAAAGCGTGGTTAGGGTCGCTGAATATCGGGGGACATGGAAATGAGGATAGCGATCGCTGGCGCCGGAATGTCCGGTGCCTATCTGTATAGGCTTCTTGCAAACGAAGGTTTCAATGACATCGACCTATACGACCAAAGAAAGAATACCGCGTGCGGATGCAGACCGTGCGCTTGGGGATACGCCCCCACTTCCGAGACCCGCCGGTTGATCGCCAAGGTGGCCGATCCTGCCCACTTCGAACTGCACCGTTCAGATATGATATCGTTCGATGGGGTCGCCATCCGCTCCGACGTCCTGACGGTGAACAAGCCCGCACTGATCAATGACCTGGTGGGTGACAAGGAGATCAAGGAAGGCCCGGTAGACCTAACGAAATATGACCGGGTCGTCGACGCCACCGGGGTGAGCAGGGCTTACCTCCCCCCGATCAAGAACGACCTTATCGCCGCATGTAACCAGTATAGGATAAGGAGCGATGATCCGCTCGGTTTCTGGTTCAAGACCTCTTCCATGGGCTACGAATGGTGCTTTCCGATTGGTAGGAACGAATACCACATAGGGTTCGGAAATCTCGTCTCGGACGTCAAATCATATCGGCCGCCCAAAGAATTGAACGGGCATGACCTGACCTTGTCACTCCGATGCAAATGCCAGAGCACCGTCAGGATGACATCCCCCTTCTATTCGCAACCGCTCGTCACCGACAACAAGATCGTCGGCATCGGGGAGAGCATCGGGGCGGTCGCTCCGCTGGCGGTCGATGGGAACGTGTACGCCATGCAGTGTGGGGAAATGCTGCTGGAGAACTGGGACGACCTGGACAAATATGCGGAGACCGTGCTTCGCCGGTATGACTGGATGAGAAAGGAGCGCAGGGCGTTAGAGAAACTGATGGCAGGAAAGATACCTTCCATCTTTGATGCCCTGACGATGAAGCGGCACAGCAGAATGGTTGGGGTCGAAATGAATACCGGGCACATTTTCAAGATCTTCCGAAACATGACGAAGAAATGATCCTGGCTATGTTCAGGATCTTGAAAAAAGGTACGAACGGCCATGAATTCGTCGACTGACGACCTCGCATCATGAGGTTAGAGAGAAATCATTGCTTTCTATTCTCTTCCTATCCCATTTTGCCATGACCTGCCCCTTCATTCAAGGAACGGGCCGGACAAATGGATAAAATAATAACCTTCCACTAAACATTACCGTTGTAGGTATGGAATCTCAATTTTGGGCACAGGCGCTAATGTCATTGGGAGCAGTTTCAGTCCTATTGTTGTTACTGGCAACGCTGCTCGTCCTTTTCATCGCCAGCGTTGTATTCCTGTCGATAAAGCATGGCAAGTTCATTTTCCCCAGATTGCTCAGGTCGGCCTTTGAGAACATGGAGACGATCCTACGACAGGTATGCCGGTTCATGGGGCTGAAGGACCAGGAGCTAACTATATTCTTCATCCATCTGCACAACCGGATGAGCGAGAGCGACTTCTCGAAGGTGCCGATGGAAGATAGGGCGATATTCCTGCCCCATTGCCTCAGGTCGTCCAAGTGCCCGGCGGAACTGACGTCGGAAGGACTGAACTGCAAACATTGCGGGGGTTGCGACCTGGACCGCTCCATAAATGAGCTTGAGGCGATGGGTTATAAGGTGTTCATCGTTCCCGGTTCCACTTTCATCGGTCGAATGTGCAAGAAATACCTGCCCCAGGCCATCATCGGGGTGGGCTGCCTGATGGAGATCAAGGAAGGGCTCGAGTTCGCCGACAAGATTGGGCTAATCGCCATGGGTGTGGTCAACAAGACCGACGGCTGCATAGAGACCTTGGCCGACTGGCCGGAGCTGATCTCTGTCGCTTCACTGCGTACGCCGAAGATGTGATCGACAGTCACGTAAGTGAGAAAAAAGGTCAGGTTTATTAAGTGCCCCGGAGCTAGGTGGCGACATTGTCCTCGAACGAGCTCTTGGCGTTCCGTTTATTGTTGACGTTCGTCGCCATGGGGACATGGGTGAGCGTGATCGCCATGGCCACAGAGAGATGGGGAGGAAAACTGGGCGGGTTCCTGGTGGGCATCCCTTCTACCTCGGCGTTCTCGCTGTTCTTCACCGGCCTGTACGTTTCTCCGTCAGCGGCGGTGAGCGCCACCGACTCGTTCCCGGTTTTCATGAGCCTGACCGGGGTCTTTCTGCTCTGCTTTGGTTTGACCGCACGTAAGAGCTTCCGCGCAGGCCTCGCCGCCTCCATCTCGGTCTGGTTCGCCCTGTCGTTCCTGGTGGTCTTGATCAACGTTAATGAGTTCATCATTTCGCTTGTCGTAAGCGCATTAATCTCTGTGGCGATCTACGTCGGTTTCAGGATCTGGCGAACACCGGTGATGAGGTCCAGGTCCAAGACCAGGGTGTCTGGGTCCCTGCTCGTTCTTCGCTTCGTGTTCGGAGGCGCCGTGGTCACCATCGCGGTATTCATGAGCCAGATCGGTATCCCGATCTTGAGCGGGATGTTCGCGGCCTTCCCCGCCCTCACGATATCTACCTTGATCGCCATCCAAATGAATGGAAAGACCAGAGGGACGGAGCACGCCAGGGGAATTGCTTTTCCGATCATGGTCTCGATCATGCTCTTATGCATCCCATACAGCATTGCGGTCCACTATCTCTATCCCAGTCTGGGATTGGTGACAGGAACGGTGATCGCCTTTGCGATGGTCATTGCCATTGGGATCCCCTATTACCTCTTCGTCGAAGAGCGATTGGTGCCTTCAACAGGTTAGGTTTCAACCTTTCAGGATCCCTCAAGAACCTACGAAATTCTTTTTCATGTCGGTCATATCAGAAAATCGATTCGACCTCCTTCTGCGTCCTGATCAAACGCTTTAGATGGTCGAGATTATCATTCGTGGGAACCAGGCGTCATCCATTCAAGTATCCATAGCTAATTAAATGAGTCCAGATGACTGAACTTTGGACTCCTGTCTTGCTAGATGTTGCAATGGCGGTCCTATCGGCCCTCCTGGCCATGCTTTTCTGGAGAAAAGGGTCAAAGCAGTTCAAGCTTCATTTCGTCCTGATCTCGCTGCTGGTGTTCATACTTTCGGTGAGTTACATGCTGGAGCTGTTCACCGACAGCTTGGCCGTAAAGCTCCTATGGAATGACATAGAGTACATCAGTGTGGCCGGCGTGCCGGTCGTTTACTTCCTCATCGTGGTCAAGTACGCCGGTAGGGAAGACCTCCTGACCAGTCGTAACATTCTGCTGATCATGATCATTCCGGTCTTCGACCTGCTGATGCTGTGGATGAACGGATCTTACCATCTATTCTACCAGTCGGTGGCGTTGGGCCCCGACCCATTCCAGACCTACTCCTCGGTAAAGGGTCCAGTATATTTCCTTCATCTGGTGTACTCTCTCGGTCTGGCGGCCGCGGCCATAGGGATCGTATCGGTGGCGTTCATCCGTTCGCCAAAGGTCCAAAGGGTCCAGATCGGGCTGGTCATATTGTCAGCTGTGATACCGGCAGGATTCATCACCATCGCCAGCCTCGGGGAATCCCTTTCCGTCTCGATGGTGGACGGAATGATAATCTCGTTCATCCTAAGCAGTCTGGTCCTATACCTGGCCGTTTTCCGATATGGGTTGTTCTATGCGACGCCGCTGGTGTTGAACTCCATCGCCGATCTGATGCAGGACGGGACGATCATGTTGAACAGAGATGGACAGATCACCTACCTCAACGCGGTCGCCAGCCACCTCTCGCAGAGAGATGCTGGATTCCCCCTGGGAAAGCAGATAGAGGAGATCTTTCCTTCCATCCAAGCCGCCATTGGGGATATGGTCGAAGGCTTGAGGACGATCGAGATCGTGTCACCTGAGGGCCAACCTCTCCGTCTGGAGGCACGAGTATCCACGATCAGGTCCGGAAAGAAGGAATTAGGCCGTCTTGTGATCCTGAGGGACCTTACCTCATTAAGAAGGTCCGAAGAGGCACTAGCCACCCTCAACAGCAAGTTGAATGTGCTATATGGAGTGACCCGGCACGACATTTTGAACCGGACCAGCGTCATCAACGGTTATGGGCAGTTGCTCAGGGAGGACCGGAATTCCGACCGTTCGGACGAATATCTGAAGAAATTGCTGGAGTCATCGGTGGCGATCGAGCACATCATCAACTTCACTAAGGATTACGAGAAGGTCGGTAGCTCTTCTCCAGAATGGCAGAATATCTCTAAGGTCTACCAGATGGCAAAAGTGCTGTGCGCGGAGCAGGGGATCGAGTATGTGGTCGACACCGGTTCGATCGAGGTATATGCCGATCCCATGTTGGAGAGATTGTTCTACATACTGCTGGACAACTCGTACAAGCATGGAATGAAAGTGACCAGGATATCGCTCACGGTGATCAAGAATGCCGAGGAGTGTCTAATTGTCTATCAGGATGATGGGGTGGGTATTAAGGAAGGGGACAAGGGAATGATATTCCATAAGGGCTTTGGAAAGGATTCCGGGCTCGGTCTTTATCTGGGCACGCAGATACTAGCCATCACCGGTATAGGGATAAGGGAGAATGGCCCCCCATCGAAGGGGGCTAAGTTCGAGCTCATGGTACCGAAGGGCATGTGGCGTAAGTCAGAAAGTAAAGGAGCGTCTAAGTTCGCAAGTGAGAATGAATTCGCCGGCAGTGTTCCTTAAAAGTTTGATAGATCGTGCTGATTCGTAAGCCGGACCTCTTGATCAATTAACGAAGAACTTGAACAGGAACTTATCTAAAAATGAGAAATGGAAAGGGTTTGACAGATCTCCCGTCTATTTCCTGCGCTTCATGAACAGGAACAGAAGCACCACGACGATGATGACCGCCAGGATTCCGATCCCGGCAAAGATCGCGGTGTTGTCGGACGAACCTCCGCTAGCTTTATCATTGACCGTCAGTGGGGTGGTCGATGTTCCCTTTCCGACAGAGTTGATAGCCACCACATAGTAGCGGAAGCTGGTATCCGAGGGCGCAGTACTGTCTACATAGGACAGCGTGCCCGCTGGGACGCTGACGATTTTAGTCCAGTCCCCACCAGTGCTTCGATAGATCTCGTACGTCAGGATGCTTGATCCACCGTCATTGGACGGTGCGGTCCATTGCAATGTGACCTTGTTGTCACCGGACGTCGCTTTGAAATTCTGCGGGGCCGTTGGCGCGGTGGCGACGGTGGCGCTCGAATGCACCTCGGCCGATGCGACACTTACGCCAACCGTGTTGTTAGCCTTCACCACGTAATAGTATGGCGTTCCTGCCGTTACCGTCGAGTCGGAATAGCTCGTTCCCAGGACCGTGGCCATCGGAGTTGAGCCTTCTCCCCCCGCAGATGTGCCCCGGTAGATCAGGTAGTTAGCTATGCCTGAGCCTTGATCGGATGGTGCGGTCCAGTTCAACATGATGGAGCCGGACATGGTCAAGGCCGTCAGACCGGTGGGAGCACCGGCAACGGCCGGAGTGGCCGACAGATAACTGCCCATCATCAGGCCGTAGAACACATTCCCCGGAGCGGGGAAGTTCGATGTTGCCAGTGCATGGCCCACCAAACCGGCATGACCACCGTTGGTCCAATCCCCGGACACATATGTTGGTGCCACCGTCCCAAAGAATGAGATAGAGCCCAAAGAGGAACAGTTGGCGAATGACTGGCTATAGAGATACGAAACGTTTCCCAGGAATGTCACCGAGCTCAGGTGGGAGCAGTTCTTGAACGCATAGGTCCCGAAGTACGTGGTATTGATGGGAACGGTCAAGGCCGTCAGCCCATCGCAGTGGAAGAATGCATATCCGCCGATGCTAACGGTTCCTACCGGTATGGAGTAGTCCCCTGTCCTCCCAAGGGGATACTGGATGAGTGAGGTGTTGTCCTTGGTGAAGAGCACACCGTCCTGGCTAGCATAGTTCGGGTTTGCCGGATCGGCGTTGATCGCGGTCATGCCCATGGCGTATGCGAACGCATATCCCACGGAGATGACGGTGCTCGGAATGGTGAACGCACCGACCTTGCCGTCAGGATATTGGATGATGGTTGTGTTGGTCTTGTCATAGAGCACCCCATCGATGCTTGAATAGACCGTATTCGCCATATCGACGGTGATAGATGTCATGGCGGGACAGCCGGAGAACACAGCCAATCCAAGAGATGTAACGCTGGCCGGGATGTTCACTGTGGTCAGGGAATAGCAGTCGGCGAACGCATAGGTCCCTATGCTCGTAAGGCTGTTGCCAAAGGTCACTGAGGCCAACGAGGCGCAGTGGTTGAAAGCATAGTTTCCGATGCTGGTAACGCTGTTGGGCATGACCACAGACGCCAGGACATTGCATAAGTAGAACGCCGATGTACCGATGGCGGTGACACCGCTTCCGATCGTGATCGATGTCAATGCTGCGCACCTGTCGAATGCCATCGCGCCGATGGTCGTGACACTGTCCGGAATCACCACGGAAGTAATGGCGGTGCCTTTGAACGCGCTGGTGCCTATGGTAACTGTAGGATTGCCGCCAAGCGTTGCCGGGATGTTCAACGCTCCGCCGCTTCCAGTGTACCCGGTGACGGTGGCCTTGCCGCCGCTCACCGTGTAAGTCAGATTGTCCTGCGTTAGCGTTGCCGCATCCACGGCGACCAGGGCAACCACCGTAAATGCTGTCGACAACAATAATATTACGACGGTCAAGCTCAAAACTCGATTACCCAAACTCATTTTCATTGATTAATCCCCCTCTCTCCCTTAGATGTTTGATGTTCACTATGAACATAGATTAGTTTTTTCGACAGATTTAGGACCTCGTCAACTATATAATGGATGCCTTGACTGTGACTAAAAAATTCTAGGATTAAATATATTATAAAACTAATATTTAATAAAAGGGCGACCACTGAGGTCGAAGGGCAACGGATCCGGATACCAAGGGTCCAGTATGTAGCTCAGATAATGAATATGATCAGGACGAAGTACATCACGATCATCGGAACGAACATCGCGGCCCATGCCAGCTTCTTCCATTTGTAGACTTTGCGTCCGTCCATCGGATCGAATGGCATCATCGCGTATGTCGCAGTGAGCAGGTTCATGGAGGCACCGACCCCGCCGATGGTCGCCGCCGTCCCGCCCAGCGGCAGCATCGCCAGGAAGACCACGAACATGATGACGCTCATGATCGGCCCTGACCCGTAGACCATAGCCTTTTGCCTGACCGTCATCTTGTCCTCCTCCTCGATGGCCAGCCTCGAGGGCGTCGAGAACACCGCTCCGAACGCCAGCGCTGTGATGAACATGATGGCAGTGCCGAGGAACCAGAACTTGTACTCCGTAGGGACGTTGTATCTCCAGGCCACGTAACGGTGAGTAAGGTCGTGGAGGCTGACCGCCAGTCCAGCCACGACGATGTAGATCAGCCAGTCGCTCAGCGAGCCGAGGTCGATCTTGTTGGTGATCATGAACGCCAGGCCTAGGAACACCGCGGTGAAGAATATCACGATCATCTCCAGCGCGGAGAAACCGGCGAACAGCGCTGGTCTCTCCACCGCCTCCTTGTCCTCAAGCTCGACCTTCTCTACTTGCTTCCAGATCGATTCCTGTCCCCTCTCCTTGAAAAGGTCCATGAAGAAATCGAAGACCTTGTCCAGCCGGAAAAGCCTTCTCAGATACTCTTTCACAGAATCGAAACCGTTAGCGATGGTGGTTGCCGTCTCTGAAGCTCCACTGACCACTGCGAAGCCGATGAACGCCAGCGTACTACCCACTGCCACAGCAGCGACCGGTGGCAGCGCTTTTTGGACAATGGATTCATCTGAGGTTTTACCTTGCGAAGTCGACTGGGTTCCGGCGCCGGCGGAGTTGACCGCCACGACGTAGTAGGAATCACTGGACGTCCCGTTGGCGTCCAAGTATGTCAAGATCCCGGCCGGGACGGTGTCGATCTTGTCGTAATTGCCGCCCGAGTCCGCCCGGTAGATGTCATATGATAGGATCGCCGATCCGCCGTTGTTCGTTGGAGCCGCCCAGGTAAGGGTGGCGTTGTTGTTGCCGAAGGATACCTTGAGGTCCTGCGGTGGCGATGGTGCAGTCGCGCCCGCCATTCCGGTCACCTCGTTCGATGCGTTCCCGGAACCTATCGAGTTCACTGCCTTCACCGTATAGAGGTACGATATGGTGGCAGTCGCAGTGGTATCGTTGTATGACAGGGTCCCGACCGGAACGTTTCCGATCAGGCTCAGGCCGGAGGAAGTGGACAGCGGGTCAGACCGGTAGACATCGTACCGAGACAATGCTGGGTTCCCAGCGTCAGTCGGCGCCAACCAAATCAATTGGACGAAGCCCGGCCCGTTCACGGCGGCAAGGGCGGTGGGGGCTCCTGGGACGGAGGAGTTAGAGGATATGGCCGAACCCATCATCAACCCGTTGAAGGTGGTACCAGGCGAGGGGAAATTCGAGCCAGAGCTAGCATGTCCAGTCACGGAAGTGGTCCCGAGGATCCAATCTGTGCTGACCGATGTGGGGGCGGTCAGTCCCAGGAACGTCATGGAACCGAGGGAAGTGCAGTTTGCGAACGCCTCTATCCCGATGGTGGTGACCCCGGCCGGGATCGTTATAGAGGAAAGTTCGCTGCACCGTTTGAAGGTATAGTCACCGATCGCGGTGACGCCGCTGGCGATGGTCACGGAAGTCAGTGACTGACAGTTGTAGAAAGCATATCTATCAACGGTGGTGATGGAGGCGGGCATTTCATATGAGCCTGCCTTTCCTGATGGATATTGTATCAGGGTGATGTTGGCCTTGTCATACAGAACACCATCAACACTGGTATAGCTGGGATGGGCTGGATCGACATTGATGGCGGTCAGACCTATGCAATCAGATAAGGAGTAGGGCACTATCGCTGCGAGGCTCAAGGGTATCGTGAAAGGTCCGGCCTTGCCGCCCGGGTATTGCATCAGGGTGGTCAATGCTTTATTATAAAGGGCGCCATCCAAACTCGCAACATATAGATTGCCTGGGTCGACGTTGATGGCCGTCAATGATGTGCACCCAGAGAATGCATATGACCCGATCGAGGTGGCATTGCTTGGGATGAACACCGACGTCAATGCGAGACAATCAAAGAACGAATAGCCTCCGACCGTGGTGACGCTCTCAGGTATGCTCACCGAAGCGAGATTGTAGCAGTTTCGGAATGCCGATATCCCGATGCCGATGACGCCGACGGGGATGACCACCGACGTGATATGGGTGTTCGCTTCGAACGCTGTATTGCCTATCACCCTTGTGGGAAATCCGCCTAGTGTGGCCGGGATGGTTATTGCCCCTCCGGTGCCTGTGTATCCGGTGACCGTGGCTATAGTGGGGCTGCCTGCCGTCGTATATGAAAAATCGCCGTCCTGGAGAGCGGAGACAGGACCAGCCCCGATGACCAGGAGGAGGCTCGACAATAACAGCAATCCGATGATGATGGAACAAACGAAGGCTGCTTTCCGGCGAGGTATAACATCTCGATTAGCGCATGCAGACCCGAACCTCATACATTGCCCCCGGGCCTCGAATCATCCTTTTGAAGGCTTAATGATTTGCCACGAGTTAATTAATTAACTTCATCGAACGAAACATGATCTGGCATTTGGATTATTATCAAAAAAGGAAGAGCAAAAAGATTCACTGCCGAAAGGAGCCGAAACAGGAAAACATCGTTTGTTTGAAGTTATTTCTGGGCAATAGGTGAGATCCTACGATCTCACAATTTGCCCTTCACGCTATGGCTTCCGCCCATTTTCTTGGACTCGGAAGAACCGCCTATCCAGGTCCTTCTGTCATTGGCATCTGCCTTCTTCGGAGCGACCTCTTCCTCTGCGACCATTGGTTTATCGAAATGGGGCGTGTTCCCGACCGCCCTCATGCCGACACCTGCGTTGGCCACGCCTTTACCGACCTCGATCCGGTCGTTCCTCTCGTCCAGGTGAGCTGTTTTCCTCTTTTCCTCGGCTGCCTTCTTGGCGATCGCTCCAGCGTTGTCCGTCCGGTCCACCTTCTCCCTCATATTATTTGCATGCATTTTCATAATGGTCAACCTTATATCAGTAACCATACCAGCGCGGTTAAAGAACTTATTGGACGAACGAAGGCCGACCTCGGGCTATCATCTCAACGTTCTGATGAACGTCGATTTCGTTCGTGCCTTCCGACCTGGGCGATCTTTGATCGCCCTTGGTTCAATCTAACTTCCTGCCGCAATTGCCGCAGAACGGCGCTCCCATAGTCTTTGCACCGCATTCGGGGCAGATCATCGGAAGGGATGTGACCTCAGGCGATGGTCCAGCGACCGGCGCCGAATTGGTCGATCCAGATGCGAAATGATGTAGGTTCGTCTTTCCCCGGTTACGCCTTCTGAGCATGACGAACGCCACGACCAGAACGATGACTATCGCCAGGACCATGATCAAGACCAGGACCATGATATCATTGGATTTGCCGACCGATATCGTACCGACGGCCAACGCTGACCCGGTCACTTTCACATTGACGTTCTTGGTCTCGATGCCCGGACCACTGACGGTAAGGGTATGATCGCCGGTCGATGCCAGGATGGTGAAGTCACCGTTGGCGCCGGTCTTTACCGATATTCCGTTCTCCAGTGCGACAGTAATATTGGCCAGACCATTCCCGTCTGAGCTGACCACTTTGCCGGTC
>Ga0182021_10004693_pt1 | contig 16094 bp, 12 predicted proteins | sample 612E3MmetaG_FD_120493 | JGI IMG/M metagenome (GOLD analysis project Ga0182021, IMG submission 120493) | Permafrost microbial communities from Stordalen Mire, Sweden - 612E3M metaG (Illumina Assembly) | ecosystem: Environmental > Terrestrial > Soil > Wetlands > Permafrost | place: Sweden... | reverse complement strand
GTCCCCGGCATGATCCGGCGGGTGATGCGGCAGGCGATCTTCATCTCACCGCGGGCATTGAAGACGCGGACCGCGTCCCCGTCCTGGAGGCCGCGGGCGGCCGCGTCAACGGGGTTGATTTGAATTCGTTGCGGAAAGGCCTCCTCCAGCCAGTCGATGCCGTCCAGCGTCGAATGGACGCGGGCCAGGGTGTGGTGGCCGAAGGCCTGGAGGGGATATTTTGCCGCTTCAGGCCCGAACGGGCTTTCCCATTCCCGGATATATTTGGGGATGGGCGGGATTTCGTCGGGCTTTCCGAGGGCCTGTAGGCGGCGGGAGAAAATCTCGATTTTGCCCGACTCCGCGGGCAGGGGATTCTTGGCCGGATCGCGGCGGAAATCGGCGAAGGCCACGGCCGGCTTGGAAACGGGGATGGCGTACACTCCGGCGTTCGATTTTTCCATGTCCGCCAGCCCGGGCAGACCGGGATAGCGCGCTTGCCGGAATTGGCCCATGGCCCGATCGACCCAGCCGCGTTCGTCGAGTCCCTCGGTGTAGGCCTCGCCGATGCCCAGCCGGGCGGCGATTTCGGCGCCGATCCGGTAGTCGCTCTTCGTCTCGAAGGGCGGCTCGACGGCCGGTGGCATGAGAAATACCTCGTCGCCGTATTTCCAGCCGTCCTCGACGCCCCAGGTCTCGAGCTGGGTGCAGGCGGGCAGGACGAGGTCGGCGAATCGGCCGGACGGGGTCAGAAAATTGTCCTGGACGGCGATGAACTCGACCTTCTTTTCGTCGCGCAGGATGGCCGCCGTGCGGTTGATGTCGGCGTGCTGGTTGATGAGGATGTTGGAGGCCACGGCATAGATCAGCTTGATGTCGTTGTCCAGCTTCTCCGCGCCCCGGACGCCGTCGGCCGGACCCATGGCTTTGCCGCGCACAACGGCTTCGGTCCAGAGGAATGTCGGGATGCTCGTCCGGACCGGATTCGTTCCGGTGGGGAAGACGTTCCAGAGCGGGCCGCCGTCGGGAGCTTGAAGGCCCATTCCTCCCGCCCAGCCTCCGGAGATGCCGACATTGCCGGTCAGGGCGGCCAGAACGCAGCCGGCCCGGACGACCTGTTCGCCGTAGGCCCGCCTCTGCATGCCATAACCTTGGTAGAGGACGCCCGGCTTCCGCGTGCCGTAATCGCGGGCCAGGCGGACGATCGTGTCGCGCGGTACGCCGCAGATCGCTTCGGCCCAAGCGGGCGTCTTGGGGATCTTGTCCCGCGTTCCCAAAAGATAATCCTTGTACGTTTCCTCCGCTTCCGCGCCGGACGGCATCTGCGTCTCGTCGAAGCCGAGGCAATGGGTACGGACGAACGCGGCGTCGAAAAGGCGTTCGGTGACGAGGACGTGGGCCAGGGCGGTCATCAGGGCCGCGTCCGTGCCCGGGCGCACCGGGATCCACTCATCGGCCAGCGCGACGGCGCTCATCGTCATGCGCGGGTCGAGGCAGACGATGCGGGCGCCCTTTTCCCGGGCCGTTCGCAGGAAAAGCTCCGTATTCGTCCCGTCGCGCATCTCGCTCGGGTTCCAGCCCCACATCAGGATGATCCTGGCGTTGACCCAGTCTTGGCGCTGGTTGCCGGTGACGCCCGTTCCATAAACGGAGTCCGTGGCGGCGGCCATACAGGCCCAGGAGTAATTGTTATAGGCGCCGAGCGAACCGCCGAAGAGGTTCAGGAGGCGTTGAGCGGTCTGCCGTCCGTTGGTCTGGTTATAGCTTCCGGTGCCGTAAGGGATGAAGAGGGCCGAGTTGCCGAATGTTTTCTTCACCCGTAAAAGCTCCCGGGCCATGATATCCAAAGCTTCGTTCCAAGAGATGCGGGCGAATATTCCTTCGCCCCGGGCGCCCGTGCGTTTCAGAGGATAGCGCAGCCGGTTGGGATGGTGCTCGCGGCGGCGGTAAGCGCGGCCGCGCGGGCAGGCCCGGAGCTGCGGCGCTTCGATCGAATCGGAGGGCCGGTCGTCGCTCTCTACGCGGACGATGACGCCGTCCCGGACATGCACCTTGAGCAGGCAGCGTCCGCCGCAGTTATGGGAAGGGCAGCCCAAGCGGACAATGCGGATGTCGGACACGGCCTCTTGGGCGGACGAAAGAGGGGCGGGGAGCGGTGGCGCGGCCGGATCGATATCGCTCCCGAGCGCAGGGATCGCCAGCGCCGACGTTCCAAGGAGCGCGCTCCATTTCAGGAAACAGCGGCGGCTGACGGGCGGGCGATCACTCACGTTCGATATTCTATCAATGCGATCCAGAACCGTCCAGAAGGAGGGCGGGGCCGGTCACGTTCTGTCCCCTTCCTTCCGTTTCTTCACTTGGCTTTTTTCAGGACGTCCAGCTCCAGTGCGGCGAGCTTCTGTTCATCCAGGGCCGAATCCAGGGTGGTTTTGAGCGCCTGGGTTTCTTCCGGAGATGCCATGCCCACCGCTTCCAGGGATTCCTGATGTTTCATCCGCTCACGGAGGACATCGACCTTGGCCGCGGCCGCGGCCAGATTCTCTTCGGCGGCGGTCAGGCGGTCTTCGATTTCGGCCGCTTGAGCCGTGAGGCGGCCGGAGAGGAAGCGCTTGCGCAGATCCAATCTTTTTTCGATCCTCAGGATCGCGGCCTTCTGCACGGCCGTTTCCGCCTCGATCGCTTTCATCTCTTCCGCCGAAACCAGGCCCAGACGATACGACTGCCGCTTCCGGTCCCGGCGTACTTCCCGGGCGGCCATCTCGAGTTCAGCTTCTTTTTTCATGATCGCCAGCCGTTCGGCGACGAAGTCCCGGCCTCCGACCGTCGGGGCATAAATCTCGTCGCGCGGAGAGGCCCCGGCCGCCCTGACCTCGTCCCGATTCAGGAGCGATTCGTCCAAACTCAGCCCGGCTTTCTCCGCCGCCAGTTCCATGGCCCGGTCTTCGCCGGCTTGGATCATTCCCACGGCGGCCATCTCGGCGGCTCGGGCGGCCGACTGCCGGGCGGATTCCCGCCGGGCTTCCTTCAGCCGGACTTCCGTCTCCACGCGGGCGATTTCGATCTTCTTCCGCCAGGAATCCTTGAAATATTCGGCCGCCTTGATCGCGGTCACGCCGGTCATGAAGAATCCGGCGACGAGGAGCGCCGCGGCCATCCGGCGGGATATGGTGATATTTCGACCGGCCGGCCGCAGGAGCTTCTTCCTTCGGTATTCGGAGGCCAACTGCCATTCCAGCCGCTCCACGAAGCGGTCGTCGGGAACGAAATTTTCACTCATTTTTTCCTCCGTTCGAATGCAGATCGGGCAGCAAAGATTTCAGGGACAGGCGGGCCCGCCTGAGCTGTCCTTCCACTGCCCGTTCCGAGATTTCCATGTCCTTGGCGATTTCATGAACGCTCTTCCCTTCGTAATAGAAGGCATCGAGAATCCCGGCCTTTTTTCGGCCCAGAGAAGAAATGGCCGAAAAGATCTCCAGCGACTTGATCGGATCGGAAGCCGGGGGATCAACCACACTCGCCTCCGGACGGATTCCGGATTTGTCGATCCATTTGGAGCGTCGCAGATAATCGATAAGGATGTTTTGGGCCACCCGCTTCAGCCAGGCGGGTGGGGAATCCGGCAGGCCCTTATGATTCCAGCTTTGGAGAGCCCGCAGGTATGACTCCTGGACGATGTCTTCACTCAATTCCCGGTTTCCGCCGGTGCGCCGGGCCAGATACCCGTAGAGGCCGCAAACTGTCTCCCGATATGTCGTCAGCCACTCTTGTTCGGTCACGGCTTCGTGCTCCTTAATGAGGCTTTCACCCTATTAGACGGTTGGGCCCCGAAAAACCCACACCCGGGCTTTGGAAATCCGCGCGGAAACGAGGGCTAAAAAAGCCGGCCGGAAGGAGGGATCCAAAGGGGGAGGGAAGGTCCTACCCGGTAATTCTAATATCTCCAGCTCTTGAGGTCCGCTCCCAGAGGCGCGGTCTTGAGCATCCGCTCGACGGCTCTGGGGATATACATCTGGTGGTAGCGGAGTCGGGAGAGGTAATTCGGCTTGGATGGATCGCCGTTCCAGCAATGTTCGGCCCGGTTGCCGTATTTCACCTCACCTTCGTAATAGGGGTTCTTGGTGCTCTCCAGAATCGATTCCACGAGGTAGACGGCATTGTTCAGAAAGTAGTTGTCCATTTCGCCGACGTAGATGTGGATCTTGCCCTGAAGCTTGCGTCCGATTTTGCCCCAGTCGCGCTGGAGGATGTATCCCAGATCGAAGTTTTCCTTCCAGTATAGAGCCACGGTCGGATCGATGCGGCCGGTGAGCTTGTCCCAGATCGGCTTGGGATAACCGTCCGTGCCAACCGGGCCGAACACGGCTTGCCAGATGTCCCATTGCTCGCCCGAGCGGGCTTTGGCGGCGATGGCCAGCTCGCGGTGGTTCTCCTGTTCCATGGTCGTAGCGACCTCGCCCAGGTAATTGCGCAGGGCGGGACGCGGCGTTTTTTTCCAAGGAGCGTCGGCGTTATAAGCGTCCTGGTATTCGTAAATATTGACCACGGTGAAGGCGCGGAAGTCGATCGGGTCGGGGCAGGCGGCGTAACATCCGTTGAAATCGTCGGGATAGAATATCTGGGCGGCCAGGGCTTCCCAGCCTCCGGTTGAGCCGCCGTAGAGGAAGCGGGCCCAGCCCTGCCCGATGCCCCGGAACTTTTGTTCGACGCAAGGAATGAGCTCCCGGACGATGGCGTCACCATAGGGGCCGAGATTGGCCGAATTGACGGCGTAGGAATCGTCGTAATAGGGGTTGGCGTGCTGGATCTCTATGAGAATCACGCGGGGAAAGTTCTTTCCGGTCCACTCCTTGTAGAATTGGTTGGCGTACTCCTCCTGGATGCGGTTGTAGCCGGTGATCTTGAATCGGTCGCTGTAATCGGGTTTGAGGTCGCGGTCGGGCGCTTCCGGACGGAACCCGTCGAAGGTATAGGGGAAGTGGCCGTGGTAAATGATCAGGGGATAATGGGCCTTGGGATGCTCGTCGAACCCTTCGGGCAGAAGAACGCAGGCGCCCACATACGTCGGCGTGCCCCAAAATTTCGTCAGGAGATCACTTTGGATCTTAATGTGCTTGATGTATTTCGTGTCCTGAGGCGCGGGGATCGGGGGGATTTCTTTGTCGAGGGCGATGCGAATTGTTTCGCCCGAAGACGGATCGATCTTTAATTTGATTGGCGTGCTGTAGAAATTACCCGGCTTGGCGTTCCAGCGTTGGCCCTCGCCTTTGTCGGGCGGAAGCTTTACGGTGTGGCCGTCAGCGCGATGGAACGTTTCGTAGCGGTTGAGGAGGGCCTGGACGAAGTACTCGCCGACCGGAAGATCGGCGATGCTCCGCAGGGGGTATCCGAAAGCCGAGGCGTCGACCAGGGCCTCTTGTCCCGGGGCTAGGCCGTCGACATCGAGGCCGAAAATGAGCTGGGTCGTCGCCCCATCGCTGATTTGAAAGCGCGGCTCGGCCGTGCCGTCGTTGGAGACGAGAAGCAGGATGCGTCCGTCGAGCGGCGCTTTCGAACGTTCCGCCGTAAAAGAGACCGCGAACTTCAACCCGGATGTTTTGCCCGCCGGGGCGCAGCCGCCCGCTAGGAACAAAACAATGAGCGCGCAAACGGTAGCAGCGGCGGAGGAATGATGTCTCCGGATCAATTGTTTTGGCATGGCCGGCCTCCTGGTAATCGCAGTTGACCCGAATTTAATCCGCGAGCTTGCGGAATGTCAAATGAATTGACCGGGATCATATCTGCAATTCGCCCTGTTTGAGACCCTCTCCGTCAAATCATATCAAAATCAGCGAGTTGCAGACGCGACCCCGATTCACGGCCCGGATTTTAGGCCAGGCGTCAACACTTCGCCACTCATAAAGGAAACTCTTGTTCTAAGTAGAGGTCCGGCGACGAATTGCGAAATGTAGACGCGGCCCCTGTCCATTTAATAGAATCACCCCGTACGAAGCCCGCCCCTCAGAGCGGCAAGGAGGCTTAAAATGATAAAAGCGACCGGCGCTCTGCTGGCCTTTCTCTTGTCGGCAGCGCCCGTTTTTTCCGCCGGGCTGCCCAAAGTCTTGATTAAAACTCCGCTCGGCGGCATCACCGTCGAGATCGACTCGGCCAAAGCCCCGATGACGGCTGCCAATTTCCTCAAATATGTCGACGCCGGGAACTATAATGGATCGGTTTTCCATCGGACCGTGACCTTGGCTAATCAAAAGCCCGAGGAAGTCAAAATCGAAGTCATTCAGGGCGGTTATTTTGAGAGCGAAGAAAGCCTTCCGGCCATTTCTCTGGAGCGGACGAGCAAAACGGGCGTCCGGCACACTGACGGAGCCATTTCCATGGCCCGCAGCGGTCCGGACACGGCGACTTCAAGCTTTTTCATCTGTATCGGCGACCAGCCCGAGCTGGATTTCGGGGGCCAGCGCAACAAAGACGGGCAGGGATTCGCTGCCTTCGGCCGCGTCGTCGCCGGGATGGACGTGGTCCGGAAGATCCACCAATCGCCATGCGAAGGGCAGACTCTCAAGCCGGCGATAAAAATCCTCTCCATTGTCCGGATCGGAGACTAAAATGAAAGTCTTCCCTCGACCTTGGCGTTCGTTCATCATTATGACGGCGCTGTTTTCGGCGGCCCTGCCCGCCCTGGCCCAACGCACGGGCTATTCCCGCGAAGAATTCCAGCGCCGCCGCCAGGCCCTTCGAGAAAAGGCCAAGGACGGCCTGATCGTCCTTTTCGGCGAAGACCATGCGCCGGCCGCGGCACCGCTACGCCAGGACAATGATTTCTATTATTTCTCCGGCGTCGAGGACCTCGGCGCCATCCTGACCATGGATGCCCGAACGGGGGAGACGAACCTGTTTCTCCCGCGCCAGTCGCCGCGCGAAGAGATGATCAGCGGCGCCAACCTGCTCAAGGACGAGAAGGCCGGGGAGCGGCTCGGCTTTTCCCATCTCTATGATCTTGGCTATTTCGATGAGTATCTGGCCCGCAGCGCCCGCGGGGCGCTGGCGCTGTGGCTGCGGCTCCAACCCGGCGACGCCGTGGACAACGCCCGCAGTGAAGTCCTTATCTTTGAGGCCCGCAAGAACCGCACCCACTACAACGCCCAGATCACCCGGGACGATTTTCGCGTCCAGCGCCTGCGCGAGCGCTATCCGGCCTTCGATTTCCGCGACGTCACGCCGTTCATCGACACCCTGCGTTCGATAAAAAGCGCCGAAGAGATCGCCGTCCTCCGCCGGAACGGCCGGCTGTCCGGCGAGGCCGTCAAGGCGGCCATGCTGGCCTCGCGCCCCGGCGTTTTCGAATACGAGATCGAGGCGGCCGCCCGCTTCGTGACGATCAAGGGCGGATCGCCGGGCATGGCCTTCGCTCCCATCGTCGGCTCCGGCCCCAATACCTGCATCTGGCATTATGAAGCCAACGGCCGGCAGACGAAGGCCGGCGACCTCGTTTTGATGGACTTCGGGTCGGACCTCGACCATATGGCCATGGACATCACCCGGACCTGGCCGGTCTCGGGTGTTTTCTCCAAGGAGCAGCGGGAGGTCTATGAAGTCGTTCTGGCCATCCAGACGGCCTGCATTGAAGCCTACAAACCCGGCGCCACGACGGCCGATGTCCAAGAACACGTCGCCGAAATCCTCAAACAAAAGGGATTCGACGGCCGCGGCGAGCGGGGCGGTTTCGGCCATTTCGTCGGCATGGGCACGCACGACGTGGGCCCGCGCATCACCCGGCTCGAAGAGGGCATGGTCTTCGCCATCGAGCCGGCGCTTTATTATCCCGAAAAAGCCATCGGCATACGGATCGAAGACACCATCCTGATCACCAAGGACGGCTGCGAGGTCCTGACCGCCGCGGCCCCCAAGGAAATCGCGGACATCGAACGCTTGATGGGCAAACGATAGAAACCCGGAGAGGGCAACATGAAAAAAGCCATCGTGACTCTTCTTGTCGCGGCTTGCGCCGCCGCCCTGGCCGCTCAGACGATGTCACCGACGGAAAAGCCGGCCGGCGAACCCGACCGCATCCAGGTCCAGCATATCCTGATATCGTTCCAGGGCAGCGCGGGGACCGTCCCCAATGTCACCCGCACCCAGGCCCAGGCACTGGCCCTGGTCAACCAGATCATGGCCAAGATCAAGGCCGGTGAGGACTTCAAAGCCCTGGTCAAGAGCCAGACCGACGACAAATACCCGGGCATCTACCGGATGGCCAATTTCGGGGTCACGCCGATAACCGAGCCGCCCAGCAAGAAGGAATATCTGCGGGCCAAGATGGTCAAGAATTTCGGCGACGTCGGTTTCAAGCTGAAGTTGGGCGAAGTCGGGCTGGCCGTCTATGACCCGAAGGATTCGAAATTCGGCTGGCATATCATCAAGCGGCTGGAATGAGCGAGAGGGGAGAAGCCGAAATGATCAATCGCGCCAGAAACACGATCGTTGCGTTCATCATCCTGGGGCTGTTCACCGGATCCTTCTTGGCCGCCCAGTCCCGAGGCCTCCAGGCCATCCGGGCGGCGGGTATGAGGGGCCACCTGGAATTCCTGAGTGCCAGGGAGTTGGAGGGCCGCAGCGCTCCTTCGGCCGCCGTCAACATCGCCTCCCGATACATCGCCCTGCAGGCTCAGAGGATCGGCCTCAAGCCGCTCCTTCCCGGCGGCTCCTATCTTCAACAGATTCCCGTTGAAGTGACGACCCTTGCGCCGGACCTTTCGAAGCTGCGGATTCTTTTTCCGGGCGGCGAACAGTCATTCGCTTTCCCGCGGTCCTTCGGCATGAACGTCCGGAGCGGCGGGGAAGGCGTTGTGAGCGGCGGGCTGGCCTTCCTGGGCACGCTGCTCAACGGTCCGGCGGCTGAGTGGGCCAAGTTCACCCTGCCGGAGCTCAAGGGCAAAATTGTCATGATCCTGGACGTCCCTGCGCCCGCGCCGGCTTCGACCGCCTCCCCTGCCGGCTCGGCGGCCATGGGCCGGGTGCGTTTTCTGCGTGAAAAGGGCGCCGTTGGCTTGTTGACGGTCATTTCCGCGGAGCGGGAAAAGAATCTGATCGATAAGGGGTTGAGCTTCGATATCGGTGAGCGTCTGCGTTTCCCTGACGTCGATACGGCCATTCCCGGTGCCGCTCCCGCCCCGCCGCCCAATCAGCCGGTCGCGCCGTTCTTCCAGGCTGACCTCCGCCACGAAGCGGGCGCCGCGATCATGGGCCTACCCTGGACGGAATTCGAGGCGATCTTCGCCGGCGCATCGCAAGGTCAGGCGGCCGGAGCCAAGGATCTTCCCAGCCGGACGGCCGAAATCAGCCTCTATTATGAGACACGCAAGACGACGACCTCCAACGTGGTCGCCTGGATCGAAGGCACGGACGCCAAGTTGAAATCCGAATATGTGACCATCAGCTCCCACCACGACCACCTGCCGATGCGGGAAGGCCGCATCTTCCCCGGCGCGGACGATAACGGCTCGGGCGCCGTGGCCATGCTCTCGCTGGCCCAAGCCATGATGATCGAACGGCCCAGGCGCTCCGTCATCTTCGTCTGGAATACGGCCGAGGAGAAGGGCCTCATCGGATCGTATTATTTCGTCCAACACTGCCCCGTGCCCGCGGAAAAGATCAGCGCCAACCTCAACTTTGACATGATCTCGCGCAACGATCCGAACATGATCTATCTGATCGGCTCCAACAAGCTGTCCTCCGAGCTGGACGCTGCCATCCACGCGGCCAACGACAAATCCGTGAAGATGAAGCTCGACTACACCTTCGAGTCGCCGGCCCATCCGGACCAGTTCTTCTTCCGCAGCGACCAATATCCCTACATTCGCTACGGCATCCCCGCCGTCTGGTTCTTCTGCGGAACCACCCCCGACTATCACACGGACGGCGACACGTTCGAGCGGGCCGACCTGGCCAAGGCGGAGAAAGTCGCTCAGCTTGTTTACCTGACCTGCTGGGATATCGGCAACAAGCCGGCTTTGCTGAAGCTGGATCTCAATCCGGAGGTCACGACCCGCGGCCGAGCCAATATGAAGATCAACTGGCGCAATCCGCCTCCGCCGCAGGAGAAAAAATAAGCGGGAAACGAAAAAACTTCGTTTGACCCTTCTTAACGCACCTCGAAAGGGCTAATGAGTTCGGAAAATTTCTTTTTGAGTTCGAAATTGGCTAAACGGGCCTATTTGATCTCCGCGCTGATGATGAGAATGACTGCGCCAATCATCGGCATTCCTCCTACTCCTACGACAAGAATGCCTTTTTCCTTAAAGGTCAAATCATGGGCATCGATGATGGTCGATCCCTTGGAATTCTGGTTGCTGGGTTCATTGAGCTGAATCTGCGTAATATAGATGATTCGTTTTCCGATTTCCTCCCCCCGGATTTGGGGGTGGAGGATGATCAAATTATATTGCGGCCATTCTGAAATTAAACGGAAGAAATTGTCGCCCGACTCATCTTTAACGGAAAAGAACGAGGGGCTGTCGACCCGATAGGATTTAAAATTCCAGAGCCCTTTCAACTCGTCCAAGATGCGTTTTAAATCGGGATCATCGATGGAATTGGTCATAGAAAACGCTTTGAGAGAGGCATCATCAGGGGCTTTCCGAGAAGCCAGGACGGTGTAAATTCGAAAAAGAATGTTCTTTTTCTCCACGTCGAGCTTTTTGATTAATTCGTCGAGCTCCTGGACTTTATTTTTATAGACAGTGACCGTAAGGATATTGCCGGCGATACTCTCTAGTCGCAGGATTTTCGTAATAACTCGATGATAGATTTCCTCAGCATTTACGTACTTGAGGGAATAGGATCTGATGACCGTGGACGCATCCTCCCGGGCTTCTTTGCTCGCGTCTTGTATTTTTTGCGTGGGAGTTGCCGTATTTTGATCGGCGGAAGTCTGGGCTTGAATAAAAACTGGAGTCATTAAGCAGACCAGAATCAGAGCGGCAAAGGACCCGAGCGCTGCAGCGAGTTTTTGATTCTTCACATCAATTCTCCTCGTAAAAAACAAAGTCGGGCTTTTGTATGAAAACGATCGTAATATTTTTATCCGCGATCTCGAATTGAGTACGGATTTCGGAAATATCGGAATTCCGCGGCTTCATCGGCGCTTGCCTGAGGAGCATAACTCCCAAAATCAAGGCCGCCCCGCTGGGCAACAGGGTCCATAAAAGCCGGCGATAGGAAGGGAGATCCGGGCGAGGCTCCAAGGCCTCCGATTTCCGATGAATCTCCTCCTCCATGGAAGGGGGAATATCGTGTTGAATCCCGTGAACCAATCGCGAGATCGACTCGTCGAGGCGTTTATCTTCAGTCATGGGAGACTCCTAGCTTTGTCTTAAGGTTGGTGCGGGCCTGATGGAGCAGAAGCTTGATATAGCCGGATTTCAGATTTGTGATTTCTTCAATCTCGCTTATGGCAAAGCCGCTCTCATAGAAGAGAAAGAAGATCTCCCGCTCCCGCGGCTTTAGGCCGGCCGCATAGCGATAGATCTCTTTGACAAGGGCGGCCTCATCGCCGGGAGATGTCATAAGCGGAAGTTTCAGAGCGCCGAGCTCGGAGCGCTTCCGGGTCTTCCTGAAATGCCGCTTGATCTCGTTATGGGCGATCGAGAAGATCCAGGCTCGGAATTCTTTATCCTGTCGAAACGACGCAAAATACTGAAACCCGTGGAGAATCGTCTCCTGATAGACGTCGTCCGCATCGGTTGCGAAATTAAGGGATTTTAGGATGAAGTTGTATAGATTGATCTTCAGCGGCGCAAGAAGATTCCAAAAAGCGGTGTTCTCTGCGGCCGCCATATCTCTTGGATTCATTCCCAATCGCTCGAAATCGAGAGTTGAATTGCCGAATTCCGGAAAGGTTTCCGTACCATCCCAAACATCGGATTCGGTGTTCACATAAGTAATATGCGAAAACCGGGAAAAAGGTTAGTTTTTTTTCGGCAGGGAACGGTCCTTCCAGTTCCACCATTTCAGCAATTCGGGATTGTGGGTCTTGCGGGAGGCGAAATAGACAACCGAGCGGAAGACGTAAAGCTGGCAGGGATCGATCCGGACGCCTTTTAGCTTGCATAGGCGGTCATACATCTACTGCGGGTCTGCATCCTTCAATTCGGCGATCGATCGGACACCCAGCTGCCAAAGGTCCTCCGCCGTTCGCGGCCCGACATTGGGAATCGTCTGAAAATCCTTAAGAATGACGTTTCGGGCCGGCGATGCGGGGGTGATTCGAGAGCTTTCTTTGATCCTGCCGGGATTTTTTGCTTTGCTCATTTTGAATTCATGCGTGCGATGAAGGAATCGGGGGAGCGGCCGGTGCAACCCTTCGAGGGTTTAGCCGTTCTGAGCCTTTTTCGAAGGAAGTCCGCCCGGAATGAGGCGGACCGGCGAAGATGTTTGAGCGGCCCGGGCAAAAACCGTTGAATCGAGTTCGGGACGCGAGTTCTGAGCCGCTGAGAAAAAGACGAAAGAACGGCGTATGAAACCCGAGAGGGTTGTGAGGCCGTTCCCCCGATTCCGTTTTCAATAATATTAGTCCTTCTTACCGTCCGCGATCGGATCAAGCCTCACTGAAACCTTGCCGGTATACGTCTTTCCGCCGACCATGAGTTTGACCATGTAGGTCCCGGGTTCGGCGTTTACCCCGCCCCCTCGCCGCATCATGCCGCCGCCGCCGGCGAACATGCCGCGTCCGATGATGGGCATGACCGTTCCCTGAATCTCCACAACCTTGCGGAAGTTGGTTCCGAAGAGCTCGAGCTGCTTGGCGGCGTTCTGCAGGATGGCCTTGTTTTCCTCGGTGATGTCCTTCCTCAGCAGGGCGCCGTCGATCTGCTTTTTCAGATTGTCGGCGATGCCCTTGGCCGTGCTCGCCGGCGGATCGAACCGCAAGTCCCAGACCAGCCGGTTGATGCCCGCATCGGCGCCGTCCAGGATGATCGTCGTCTTGAGAGTGCCGCTAATGTCCGTGATTTCCATCGTCCCCGGATTGGCCGGCTTGGCCTTCAGGAAATAATGGATCAATGCGCCGGCGGGCGGGTTCTCGCCCTTATAGAAGAAATCGCCGCGCCCGTATCCGCCGCCGCGCTGGATCGGCAGCCAGCGTGTGCCCGGCTTGCTGGTCTCGAACAGGGCCGCGTCTTCGGTCGGGAGCTTCTGGGCGGCCTGGCGCAGTCCCGTGATGTCGTCCATGATCCAGATGCCGCGGCCGTGGGTCGCCGCAATCAGGTCGTTGTCGCGCGGCTGGATGAGCAGGTCGTGGAAGGCCACGGTGGGCATGTTAAGGTTGAAATCCGTCCAGGTCTGGCCGCCGTTGAGGCTGACGAAGGCGCCGAATTCCGTGCCCAGGAAGAGCAGGTTCTTGGCCTTGACGTCCTCCCGGATGACGTAGACGGACTGCCCCTCGGGAATGACGCTGCCTATGTTGGTCCAGGTCTTGCCGTAGTCCGTGGTTTTGAAGACATAGGGATGGAAATCGTCGGATCGGTGCCCGTCGAAAGCGACGTAGCAGGTCCCGTCTTCAAAGTGCGAAGCTTCAACCCGGCTGCACCACGTCCCGGCGGGAACGCCCTTGAGGTTGGGCCGGACGTTGGTCCAGGATACGCCGCCGTTGCGGGTCACCTGGATGTTGCCGTCGTCCGTGCCAACCCACAGCAGGCCGGGCGTCAAGGGGGATTCGGAGATGGTGATGATCGTGCAATGGGTCTCGGCGCCAGTCACGTCCGGCGTCATCCCGCCGGTCGGTTTGGCGAATTCGATCTTGCTCTTGTCGTTGGTCGTCAGGTCGGGGCTGATGAGCATCCAATGATCGCCCCGGTCGACGGACTTGAAGAGATGATTGCCGCCGAAGTAAAGCGTGCGCGGGTTGCTCGGAGATAAATAGATGGGTGTGCTCCAATTGAAGCGGAAGGGGCCGGACTGGCGCATCTGGGCCATCATGGCCGCCTCGGGATCGAGGGGCCGTCCGCCGCCCTGCGCCGCCGGCTTGGCCGCGGGGGCCTGGCCGGGCTTGGCCGAAGGTTGGGTCGGCTTGTCGGGGAAGTAGTCCTTGTAATTGACGATGGTCGATGAACTGGGACGGATGCTCTTGGATTCGCGCGTTTCCACGTTCACCCGCTGGGCCGAGCCACCCTGGCTTTCGCCATAGACCGTCCGCCAATCGGTCGGATCATTCTGGGTGTGGAAGCCGTCGCCGCCCCCGATGTTGAACCAGAAGTCGGTCAGGATCGTCCCCTCGCGGCTCATCGACGGGCCGCCCCAGGTGCCGTTGTCCTGCAGGCCGCCATAGACGTAATACGGGTCGCGCATGTCCGCGCTGACGGCGTAGAACTGGGCCAAGCTGAGATTGTCGTAGAACAGCCAGGTCTTGCCGTGGTCATAGGTCAAAGAGGCGCCGCCGTCCTGGCCGACGTAGAAACGATTCTTGTTGGTCGGATCAAGCCAGAGCGCGTGGAAATCGGGATGCAGGCCGCCCATGATCGACCAGGTCTTGCCGCCGTCGTTGGAGAAGTTGAAATTGGTATTCAGGAAGTAGACCCACTTGTCCTCGACGGGATTGATGTAGAGATGGCTGTAATAGAACGGCCGGTTGTTCAACCGGTTCTGGTAAGTCCACGTGGCCCCGCCGTCCTCGGACCGGTAGATGCCCGTGCCCAGCTTGGTCATGTCGGCGTAATCGGGATTGTCCCTGGTCACGCCGTTCTCCACGACCTGGGGACGGGGCTGGAAGCCGTGCTCCACGACGGCCATGAGGATCTTGGGATTGGAGCGGGAGATGGCCAGGCCGACCCGGCCGATTTCGCCCGGGGGCAGGCCCTTGGCCAGCTTGGTCCAGGTGGCCCCGGCGTCGGTCGACTTAAAGATGCCGCCGTTCGGCCCGCCGGAATCGAAACGCCAGGGCTGGCGCAGGCGCTGCCAGAACGAGACGAAGATGACGTTCGGATCGGACGGGTCCATGACCATGTCGATGGCCCCGGTTTTTCCGTCGTTGGGCAGGCCGCCGGACAGCTTGACCCAGCTCTTTCCGCCGTCCGTTGTCTTGAACAGCCCGCGGTCGCCGGTGTAGCCCCAGGGGTGGCCCGAGGCCGCCACGTAGACGAGGTTCGGATCCGTCGGATGGGTGACGATGCGGCCGATCGTCTGGGTCGTCCGCAGTCCCATGTTGGCGAAGGTCTTGCCGCCGTCGATGGATTTGTAGATGCCGTCACCCCAGGCGACGCTGTTGCGGACGCATTCCTCGCCCGTCCCGACCCAGATGATGGCGGGATCGTTCTGGAAGAAAGCCACGTCGCCGATGGAGGCCGAGCCGTACTTGTCGAAGATCGGCTCCCAGGTCGTTCCCGCGTTGATCGATTTAAAAACGCCGCCCGATGCGCCGGCGACCAGGACGGTGGAGAAGTCCTTATCCAGGGCCTCGAAGGCTGAGATGCGGCCGACAAAATTGGCCGGACCGATATTCCGCCAGTGAAGATGCTTGATGAGGCTCTGGTCGGTGATGGTGGGTGCGTTCTGGGCGGAGAACGATCCCACGAGGACCAGACCGAGAACGAGGGCCAGAGCCATGCGGGTGAATTTGGATATGATCATGACGGACCTCCTCGAATGTTCGCCCATCCGGGCGGTAGGGAGAGCGGCGATTCCCGCCGATTATATAGAAAAGGAAAGCGACAGGGCAAGACGCCTCCGCACCGCCGGAAAGCCGCCGCGCCGGCGCTTCATTCGATCACGTACCAGGCGAAGCCGTGGGCCGGGACGCGCACGGTCAGATCGACGCCGAAGCCGCGGTCGAGCCGGTATTCTCTTGATCCGCTTTCCCCCTCGCGGATGCGGACCTTATCCGACAGGCCCGTGTAATAGAGCGGCAGGCGCATCGTCTTCTCGATGGCCGCATCCGTCGGGTTGAAGAACAGGGCCAACCCTTTTTCCTTGAGCGCCGGATTGGCGTGGAGGATGCCGTCGATGTCGCGGCCGTCGGGCCGGCGCAGGTGGATGACGTCCGCATTGAGGATGTCCCGGTATTTCTTATACCAGGTGATCCATTTTTGAACGAGGGCCTTGGTCGGTTCGGCGTCATAGAGGCGTGTCCC
>Ga0182021_10004692_pt1 | contig 16095 bp, 12 predicted proteins | sample 612E3MmetaG_FD_120493 | JGI IMG/M metagenome (GOLD analysis project Ga0182021, IMG submission 120493) | Permafrost microbial communities from Stordalen Mire, Sweden - 612E3M metaG (Illumina Assembly) | ecosystem: Environmental > Terrestrial > Soil > Wetlands > Permafrost | place: Sweden... | reverse complement strand
GGCAAACGGCGCCCCGCACGTTTCCCTGGTCATTGGCCAAAAACTCCTTGGGCGAAGTGAGCAGGACGAACTTGATCCCCTCCTCCTCCGCGTTCTCGATCTCCTCGGCGCGAGCCGGCATCTCCTGGCGCGTCCTCCTATATAGGATGGACACCTCCTCGGCGCCGAGCCGGAGAGCGCAGCGCGCGGAATCCAGCGCGACGTTCCCGGCGCCGAAAACGCCGACGCGCTTCCCGGCGTTGACGGGCGTGTCGTATTCGGGAAAACGGTAGCCCTTCATCAAGTTGATGCGCGTGAGGAATTCGTTGGCGGAGTAAATGCCGTTCAGGTTTTCGCCGGGAACGTTGAGCCGCCGGGGAAGCCCGGCGCCCACGCCGATGAAGAACGCCTTGAACCCCTCCCGGCGGAGGCCATCCAGGGTGCGGGTTTTCCCCGCCACGAAATCCGTCCTCAGGGTCACGCCGAGGCTTTGGACGTAGCGGACTTCCGCGGCCACGATGTCTTTGGGCAGACGGAACTCGGGGATACCGTAAATCAAGACGCCGCCCGCCTTGTGCAGGGCCTCGAAAAGATGGACGTCGAACCCTTCTCGTGCCAGGTCCGCCGCGCAGGTCAGCCCCGCCGGCCCCGCCCCAATGACGGCTACCTTGGCGCCATGCGGAGGGCCGTTCTTCGCCGGAGGGACCGGAGGTCCGGACAGTTCCCAGTCGGCCACGAAACGCTCCAAATAGCCGATCTGGATGGGCTCGCCCTTCTTGTTGAACACGCAGGTCTTCTGGCACTGGTCTTCCTGGGGGCAGACGCGGCCGCAGACGCCGGGGAGGGTGTTGTTCTCCTTGATTTTGGCGATGGCCCCGCGGAAGTCCTCGTTTTTGATCCTCAGGATGAATTCCTTGACATCAATTCCGGCGGGGCAGCCCTCGATGCAGGTCGCGTTCTTGCACTGGATGCAACGCCGGGCCTCCTTCAAGGCCTCCTCGGCGTTGAACCCGTGGGAAACCTCGGCGTAAGTTTTCCGCCGTTCCTCCAGGGGGAGCTTCGTGATCTTTCCGGGCTCGCGCCCGGGTTTCTTGGCTTCGCTCATGTCGCCGGCTTCTCCATCGCCCGTTTTTCTTCGGAGACGAACCGCTTCTGCCTCTGCAGAAGCTCGTTGAAATCCACCCGGTGCCCGTCGAACTCGGGCCCGTCCACGCAGCAAAACTTCGTCTCGCCGCCTTCGGTCAGGCGGCAGCCGCCGCACATGCCGGTGCCGTCGAGCATAATGGTGTTCAGGCACACCAGGGTCTTGACGCCGAAGGGGCGCGTCACGTCGGAAACCACCCGCATCATCGGCAGGGGCCCCACGCAATAAACCAGGTCAAAGCGTTCCTTTTCCAGGAGCTTGGAGAGGACGTTGCTGACGAAGCCTTTCTCCCCCAACGTGCCGTCGTCGGTGCAAAGGAACGTCCTATCGGAGCAGGCCGCCATCTCCTTTTCCAGGATCATCAGACCCTTCGAGCGCGCCCCCAGAATGGAGGTGACCTCGTTGCCGGCCGCCTTCAGCACCCGCGCCACGGGCCAGATCTCCGCGATGCCCACGCCGCCGCCGACAACCGCGATTTTTCCGTAACGCCGGACTTCCGTTGGGCGGCCCAGCGGTCCCGCAAGGGAATAGAGCGAATCCCCGGCCTGCCTGCGCCCGAGGAGCCTGGTCGTGTAGCCGAGCTCCTGGACGATGAGGGTGATCGCGCCCCGGCCCTTGTCGGCGTCGACGATGGTCAGGGGGATCCTCTCCCCCTCCTCGGACACCATCAAAAGGATGAATTGCCCCGGCTGCGCCGCGGCGGCGATGTCGGGGCTGTCAACGTCCAGCCGGGTGATCCGAACGCCGGAGGCGTCCACGAGGATGTTCTTAGAAAGTATTTTCATGGGTCAAGCCATGTCCCGGATCTGCGATGGATTGCGACGAAGGAACTGAGGGCTTTCATATATTATCTCACATTTCTGGCCGACGGGCGTTCCCGGGAGAACAGCGGCACGGTAGTGGTCCCGTCGAGCATGTGCTATATTCTGCCCCGGATTTCAGTATGGCAGGGCGGGGTGTCCCCGTCGACTAGCGGTTAGGTCACGGCCCTTTCAAGGCCGTAGCACGGGTTCGATTCCCGTCGGGGACACCACGCTCGGCTGCCAAAAACCCCTTGGAGGTCCTGTCGGTCATACGACGGGACGTCCGAGGGGTTTTTGCTTTCGGCGGGGGGTTGAACGCGCGGACACGGGTGTCCACGCGCGTTACCTTTGCCGATGGAGGGGTGTCTCATTTCATGACCGGTATGCGCGGTTTGAACCGGCGTTCGGTATTGTCGGCGGTGGATAACCTCCGCCGAGGAGGCGGCAAAATGAAGAAGTCATTCTTTGGATTATCGCGTCTGGCGGTGGCGTTCGGTTTCATCATCCCGACGATGGCGAGGTCGGACGTGTCCGTGGGCATTTCGTTGCCCCCGGTCATCGTCTTCGCCTCGTCCCCGGAGATGGTCGTATTCCCCGATACGGATATCTATGTCGTCCCCGACGTGGCGATGGATATCTTTTTCTACGAGGGATGGTGGTGGCGTCCGTGGGAAGGGCGATGGTACCGCTCGCGGAACTATGGTTCGGGATGGGGCTACTACCAAAGCGTTCCGTCCTTTTACAGGCAGGTCCCGTCAGGTTGGAGGAGTGACTATCGGGAGCATCGCTGGCAAGGGCATGCCTGGAACTACCAACGAATGCCCAACCAACAAGTCCAATCCAACTGGAGCGGCTGGGAAAAGAGCGGCCATTGGAAACAACAAAATAATCGAAGCGTTCAAAAAGCGCCCTCCCGGCCGGCAAGCCGGGCGGCCGTAAAAGCCCCGCGAACGGTCGCAACATCCCGCGCGGCCCAACCGGCCCCAAAAGTCAAAAGGTCTCGCAAGGTCAAGAGGACTCACAATGCCCAACCTACTCGGACGCAATCTCCACCCCGAGAAGTCCAGCCCGCGGCCCGACAGGAGCAACCCGCTCAGCAGGCCCAACCGGCCCGAGAGGAACAACGCCCCTCCGAACCAAATCGCTCCGAGAAGCATCCGTCAGGCGGCGAACACAGATAAATTGATGGCGGAGGCGAACCGCAGAAGTTGACGCCGCCACGCCAGGCGCCCGCCGCAACACCTTCCGTCCGCCGGACGGTGCAAGATCGGCGCCGTTTCCCGGCGCGCTTATCGGCCGATCAAGAGCATCATCAACTCCTCCGAACAGGCTTCCTTCAGGCCTTCAGCGACGACATGTCGATCACGAAAGGTTAGTTCACGTCGCTCTTCAGCATTCGTTCATGGGCCTGGTTGATCTGCTCCATCTTGATCACTTCCACATCCGAGGTGATGCCGTGCTTGCCGCAGAAATCCAGCATCTCCTGGGTTTCCGCGATGCCTCCGATGACGGACCCGGCGACCGACTTGCGGCCCATGATCAAGGGGACGGTTCTCAACATCGGGCTCAGGTCGCCCAGGAATCCGACAACCACCAGCGTGCCGTTGATCGACAGCGTCGGCACATACGGATTGAGGTCATGCACGGAGGGCACGGTGTCGATGATCAGGTCGAACCTGCCGCCCACCTTGGTCATCTGTCCTTTGTCGGTGGACAAGACCACGTTCCCGGCGCCCAGGCGCCGCGCGTCCTTTTCCTTGCCCGGCGAGCGGGTGAACAGCGTGACGTCGGCGCCCAGCGCCTTGGCCAGCTTCAGCGCCATGTGGCCGAGCCCGCCCAAGCCCACGACCGCCACCTGGGCGCCTTTACCCGCCTTCCAGTGCTTCAGCGGCGACCAGGGGGTGATGCCGGCGCACAACAAAGGCGCGGCTCCCTTCAGGTCCAGCCCATCGGGAATTTTCAGGACGAACTTGTCCGACACAACGATCTTTTCGGAATAACCTCCGAACGTCGGCATCCCGTCGTGACGGTCGACCCCTCCATAGGTCATCGTCGCCGACTCCCGGCAATACTGTTCCAGCCCCTGTTCGCAGGGAGAGCAATGGCGGCAGGAATCCACCATGCAGCCGACGCCGACGTGGTCGCCCGGCTTGAACCGCTTGACCTTCGGCCCAACGCTCTCCACGCGGCCGACGATCTCATGGCCGGGAACCACCGGATACACGCTCCAACCCCAATCATTGCGGGCCGTGTGCAGATCCGAGTGGCATACACCGCAGTAGAGGATCTTTATAACGACATCGTCGGCGCGCGGATCACGGCGCTCGAAGCGATGCGGGGCCAGCGCGTCCTTGGCGGACGGCGCCGCGTAACCAAGCACTTTCATCGTCATAACGTCCCTCCAACCTTTTGCAATATCATACCGTTCCATGACCGCATCAGTTGGACCGATTTCCCCTATTTTTTGGCTCTCCCTTTCAGAGAACAACAAATTCGTTGTTAAGGCCGAAGGCTCTTTCAAGATGTAGGATATTCTTAAACATGAAAATCGAATAGAAAAGGGGATGCATCATGAAACAACTGTCCTTTCTGAACCGCTATCTCACCCTTTGGATCTTCCTGGGGATGGCCCTGGGCGTCGGCCTGGGGTATTTCTTTCAAGGGATCGAGCGGTTCATCAACCTGTTCCAGGCCGGGACGACCAACCTCCCCATCGCGGCGGGGCTGATCCTCATGATGTATCCGCCCCTGGCCAAGGTGAAATACGAGGAGTTGGGGGACGTGTTCCGGGATTGGAAGGTGCTGGGGCTGTCGCTGGTTCAAAACTGGATCATCGGACCGGCGTTGATGTTCGTCCTGGCGGCGGTGTTCCTGCGCGGCTATCCGGAATACATGACGGGCCTCATCCTGATCGGCCTGGCGCGCTGCATCGCCATGGTGATCGTCTGGAACGACCTTGCCGAGGGCGACACGGAGTACGCCGCCGGATTGGTGGCGTTCAACAGCCTGTTCCAGGTGTTCTTCTACAGCGCCTACGCCTACGTGTTCATAACGGTCCTCCCGCCCCGGCTCGGGTTGAAAGGCGCTTTGGTGGCCGTGAGCATGAAACAGATCGCCGAAAGCGTCTTCATCTACTTGGGGATCCCCTTCCTGGCGGGGATGTTGACGCGCTTCATCGGGCTGAAGGCGAAAGGGCGGGAGTGGTATGAGAAAACGTTCATCCCGAAGATCAGCCCCGTCACCCTCGTGGCCCTCCTCTTCACCATCGTGGTCATGTTCAGCCTCAAGGGAAAAATGATCGTCCAAATCCCCTTGGACGTCCTTCGAATCGCGGTACCCCTGCTGATTTACTTCCTGGTGATGTTCCTGATCAGCTTCTGGATGAGCTGGAAGATCGGGGCGAACTACAAGAAGTCGGCCACGCTGTCCTTCACGGCGGCCAGCAACAACTTCGAGCTGGCCATCGCGGTGGCCGTGGCGGTTTTCGGCATCAATTCCGGCGCGGCATTCGCGGCGGTCATTGGGCCGCTGGTGGAGGTGCCCGCGCTCATCGGCTTGGTGAACGTGTCGCTGTGGGCCAAGGACCGCTTCTTCCCCCCGGACGATGAAGAGGCAAGCGGAAGGTGCCGGCCGTGTTGAAAACTATCGTCGAAAACATGACATTCGACCGGATGGGGCTCTCTCGCGGGACTCCCCTGGGCGAGGCGGTCAACTTCTTCATCTACGACAGCGTGAAAATCGTCCTGCTCCTGACCGTGATCGTCTTCGTGATCGCGGTGATCCGTTCCTATTTCTCGCCGGAGAGGACGAGGGCGCTTCTGGCCCATCGGCGGCAATACGTGGGGAACGTGCTGGCGGCCCTTTTGGGCATTGTGACGCCGTTCTGCTCCTGCTCGGCGGTGCCCCTCTTCATCGGGTTCGTGGAGTCGGGCGTGCCGCTGGGGGTGACATTCTCCTTCCTTGTGTCGTCCCCGATGGTGAACGAGGTGGCGCTGATCCTCCTCTGGGGGCTCTTCGGCGCGAAAGTGGCGCTGCTCTACGTCGGGACCGGCGTCCTGGTCGCCGTCGTATCCGGCGTCATCATCGGCCAGTTGAAAATGGAAAAATACGTCCAAGATTACGTCTATCAAATGAAGCTGGGAGCGGCGGGATCGGTTTCGCCCTCCTTCCGTCAAAGACTGGCCGACGCCCGGTATTACACGTGGGACCTGCTGAAGAAAATAGCGCCTTATGTTTTGGTCGGCGTCGGCGTCGGCGCTTTCATCCACGGCTACGCCCCGGAGGATTTCCTGGCCGTCCACGCGGGACGGGGCAACCCGTTCGCCGTGCCGCTGGCGGTGCTGATCGGCGTTCCTCTCTACTCGAACGCCGCCGGGATGATCCCGGTGGTGCAGGCCCTCATGGGCAAGGGGCTCCCCATCGGGACGGCGCTGGCGTTCATGATGGCGGTGACGGCGCTGTCTTTCCCGGAGGCGGTCATTTTGAAAAAGGTGCTGAAGATGCGTCTGCTCTTGACGTTCTTCGGCATCGTGGCCCTGGCCATCGTCGGGGTCGGCTATTTGTTCAACGCGGTCTTGTAAGGGGGTTTCCCATGAAGAAATTGCAGATACTCGGCACCGGATGCTCCAAGTGCAAGGCGCTGGCGGAGCGGACGGAGAAGGCCGCAAAGTCGATGGGGTTGGATTATGAATTGGAAAAAGTGACCGACATCGAAAAGATCATGTCTTTCGGCGTTATGTCCACCCCGGCCTTGGCGGTGGACGGTGTGGTGAAAGTGGCGGGGCGAATTCCCCCCATGGAAGAAATTAAGACCCTCTTGTAGCGGCGGGCGGGTCGGAATAACGACTCCCGTCACACCCCGCCGAAGCGTCGGCGAACCTCGATGCCGGCCCTGCCGCCCACCACGGAGGGCTCCGCCTCCCAGGCCGTCCGACCCGTCCCCCGCCCCGCCGCGATTTTCCCGAAAGCCCACCCCATGTAAAGGGCCAGGGGATAGTCGCTCCACCAGTGCACGCCGTTGTTCGCCATCTGGAAGGACAACCCCGTCATGAGGACCGATCCCACCGGCCACACCCACCTCTTTTCCGGGTAGTTTTCGGCGACGACCGTGACCGTGACCATCGCCGTGGCCAGGTGCCCGGAGGGGAAAGCGTCGTATTTGTTCACGTGCCTGGCGTAGTCCCTCTGGTTGGGAAAGAACCGCCACCGGCCGTTGCGGACGGTTGAGGGGTCGGGGTTTTCCCTGCCCGTCACGTGCTTGAGGACCTGAACGGCGATGCCGTTGGCGATGATAGCCTCGGCCAATTGCGACGATGTGCGCAGGGCCCGGTCGTCGTCCTCGGCCAAGCCGTAGGTCAGGAAAGACGCCGCGATGGCCGTATGAGTGATCCCGTCCCCCAGGAAGTAAAGGGCTGTCCCCGAATCGTAGGGGCCGCCCAACTTCCATTTGTACTTTGTGAAAGGGACGTCGATCTTGGCGAAGGTCTTTTGTTGCGACGTATGCGGGATGCTCAGCCGGTCGCCGACGCGTAGGGTTTTCCGGTAGGAGCTGTGGTCCGTGGCGATCAGGGCCCCCGTGACGGCCGTCATGCCCGCCCAACCCCAGAAGGCATCCCGACGGAAGGTCATTTTCAAGAACAACTTCTGGTCGGCGACCTGGGTACGAAGGAAGTCAAACAATCGGGGCGCGTCGTCCCCGGCCCGGACGACCGGCCCCGCCGCCAGGAGCGCCGCAAAGACGGCTGAAAAAGATCGGCCCGCCCGCCTCAACATTCCCCCTCCCGAAAAACTCGTCGAACTCCTTCTGAGAGGTTAGTGAATTGGGCTGTTTCGTTCCATACGGAAGCGGAACTATTTTCCCGGCACCCGTCCGGTCAAGGGCCCGCGGTGATGGTGACGGTAACGTCCTGGGTGTTGACGGTGGAAGAAGTCGTCGGCATCGCGAGTTTGAACCAAATGAGCCGGACCCCGGCCACCGGAACGGCAACCCCCGTCTGGGATCCGTCAATGGAATATTTCGTCGCGGTGCCGGCTTGGGACGCCCCGGTGACGACGTCCTCCGGGCCGAACTGGGCCACGATGGGGGCCGAACCGTGGAACGCTCCGGAAACCACGATGATGTCGGCCCCCGGAGCGCCCGCTCCCAAAGACCAGGGCGATCCCCCGGCCGTCGTCGTGGCCGCGGAGAGGGAGTAGGTGCTGGCGATGGTCCCCGAATTCGTCACGTGCACCGCGGAAATGGAAGCGGTGGAAGTCGCCAGCGGAACGGTCCCGAAGACATAGGAGGCCTCGGTAATGGTCACCCCTCGAACGGCGATTTGGGCCCAGTTGGCGGCGCCGTTGGAGAGAGACGACCACAGCGGAATCTCGTTCCGGGCTTTGATGGCGAAATAGTAAGTCGTCCCCTGCGTCAAACCCGAAAGGGCCATCATCTCCGGCGTCCCCTTGACCGCAGGAGGAGTGGGAATGGTCCCGAACCCCGGGGCGACGGAGGCGGCGGCGTTGAACATCGCGTCGCTCAAGGCAGGGCTGTTGGCCGCCACGATCGAGTAGCGGATGTCGTAAGCCTTGGCGGAGGTGGCGGCCTTGTTGCCGTAATCGCCGGGCGCCGTCCAGGTGAGGGTGATCGTTCCCGGGGTCGCCCCTTGAACGGCGGTCAGGTCCGAGATCGCCCGGGGCGGCGGCGTCGTGTAGGCGCTGAGATCGAATTCGTCGAACTGAAAATAGAACCCCGAATTCGTCGAGGTTGTGTGCACCATGATCCGGGCCTGGTTCACCAAGGCGGCGCCAAACGCGACGTTCAACACCCCGTTGATAACCCCCGAATAAATGTTGGTCCAAGTGGCGCCGGAATTGGTCGAGATGTCCACGCTGATCTGGTCCTGTAAAGAGGTCGAGGGCGCGACCAGCCGGACTCCGTTGGACCACAAGGGCGGCAAATTCAAATAAAGGTATGGGCTCCACGCGACGGCGTTGATGGCGTGATAGCAGGTGGCGTAGGTCGCGTCGTCGTCATCACGGGCCTTGTCCATGTTCTGCCAGGTTCCGGTCCCGTCGCTGGCCCCGATGGGGGTCACCAAACCGGCGGTGCCGTCATCGGGAACCGGGGCGGTGTTGAACGTCAAATCCCCGCCCGGATAGACGGGCCCCGCCCCGCTTTGCTGGACATCCGCCCGAAAATGGTAGAGGGTATTGTTCGTCAGCCCGCCGATCACCACATCGTCAAGGTTGCCGGTGCTGAAGCCGTCCACCCAGGGGGTCGTCTGTCCGTAGGCCATCGTCAACCCGTATTCGAAGCGGATTTGGCAGGGAGTGCCGCCCGAGTTGGTCAGTTTTGCGTGTAGGTCGGCGGACGCATCGTAAACCGAGGTGGCCGCATTGGTCTGAATGACCGGCGTGGTGGCCACGCCCGCCTGCATCGCGGAAATGTCGTAGAGCCAAAAGAGATAGCCGGTCGAAATGTAATGGAATGTGAACCCGATCGCATCGATGGTTTGCGGCGCGAACAAGACGGTGGAATACGAAACGTCGTTGACCGCTCCGGCGTAAACCTGGGTCCAGACACCGCCGGACCGGACCCGGATCATGACGCCGTCCACGGCTCCGTATCCAAAATCGCAGGACACTCGCACCCGGTCCGATTGGAACGCCGCGGCGTAGAACATTTGCAGTTCCCCGCCGTAGCCCAGGCGCTGGCTTCCGTCCGAAGCGTAGGTGGTCAAGAACGCGTCGTAGGCGTTGGCTTGGGTGGTCCAAACCCCTAGGACGTCGGTATAAGACGTCGGGTAATAAAAGTCCCCGGGCGCCGCCAGGGCCGTCCCCGCCGAGATCCCGATAAGAATCACGCACAAAATGAACCGATTTCTCATCGTCGCCGCCTTATCCAAGTCGTCATTCAATTCATGATTATGCGGCAAACCGGCCAATCGTAGCAGGGTGCGCAAAAAAGGGTCTAAGGCGCCGAGGACGAATCAGTAGGTCGAAGTAAGTTGGCCTAACTTTGAAATAATCGTGAACTGCGCCACGCGGTTCAGGATTAGGGCGAAGGCCCCGTCAAAGGACCCGTCGGGAGCCGCGAAGGTCGTGTGGATGAGCACCTGCTCCCCGTCGATTTGGATGAGCCGCCGCAAGGTCCGGTCCAGGGCCTTGTCGTAAAGGTCCACGATGACCTCCGCCGGCGACAGGATGGCGCGGGTTTGCAAAAAATTGTTAACGGCGTCCATGTAGCTTTGCACGAGCTTCTCGCCCAGGTGTTTCAAGGCGTATTCGCGCTTCAGCTCCACGATGTTTCCGGATTTCTTGGATTCGGTCTTTCCCATTTCGCGGATGACCCGTTCGGCGGAGAAGGCCTTCATGACCACGAACATGGAGGATTCAAAATCTCCGCGGGCGCGGACGTCGATGACGACGGCGAAATCATCTTGTCCGCCGGCCAAATCATTCAGGGTTTCCCCGGTCATGGGCGTCACCGCGGGGATGGACACCATGCACCTTTGGCCGATGAGATCCGCCAATTGCGACGCGGCGAAGCCGCCTCCGATGTTTCCCAGTTCCTTGAAGTCGTTAACTTGCGGTTCCGTCAGTCGAAGCATGGAGCGGTCTCCCTCTAATGGGTTAAGTATGCATAACGATTCAGCCAGATGCCAGGGGGTCCCGTCCGCCAAGGTGGTATAATCCAGCCCCATGCGCGCCGAGTTCGTCCACCTACACAACCACACGGAGTACAGCCTCCTCACGGGTCTGGCCCGGATCACGGACGACAAGGGGAATCCGTCGGAACTCCTCAAGCAAATCGCCTCCTGGAAAATGCCCGCCTTGGCGATCACCGACTCGGGCAACATGTACGGGGCGGTGGAGTTCTATTCCGCCTGCGAGGAAGTGGGCGTCAACCCCATCCTGGGCATCGAGGCCTTCATGGCCCCCGCCTCCCGCCTGGACCGGACGGGCCCACCCTCCGAGTCCGCCTCCCCTCTAGTCCTCCTCGCGCAAAATGAGGCCGGCTATAAAAACCTCATGCGCCTTTCGACTCGGGCCTTCCTCGAGGGCATGCACTACAAGCCCCGCATCGACCGGGAGATCTTGAAAGAGCACGGCCGGGGGCTCATCGCGCTGTCCGGGCCCATCAAGGGGGAAATCCCCTCCGCTCTCTTGCGGGGCGAGACCGACCGGGCCGCCGCCCTCGTCGATGAATACAAGGCGATCTTGGGCCCCGAAAACTTTTTCCTTGAGGTGTGGGACCACGGACTGCCGGCCGAAAAGAAAGTCCTCCCCCTGCTCGTCGAATTGTCGAAACGGACCGGCGCCCCGCTCGTGGCCGCCAACGACTGCCATTACCTCCGCAAGGAGGACGCCTCCGCCCACGACGTGCTCCTCTGCATCGGCATGGGCCGGACGGTGGACGACCCCGCCCGGTCCCGCTTCGCCTCGGCCGAGTATTACTACAAGTCCCCCCAGGAGATGGCGGAGCTTTTCAAGGACCTCCCCGAGGCCCTCAAGAATACCGTCGCGATCGCCGACCGCTGCCGGGTGACGCTTCGGTTCGACCAAATTTTATTGCCTCGGTACGAGGTGCCCCCCGGCGAAACGCCGGACACTTATTTGGAAAAGTTGTGCCTGGAGGGCTTGAAGAACCGCTTCGGCCGCATCACGCCCGACTACAAGGCCCGGCTGGACTCGGAGCTGGAAGTCATCCGTAAGATGGGCTTTTCCCCCTACTTTCTCATCGTCTGGGACTTCATCCGCCACGCCAAGGAAACGGGCGTTCCCGTGGGGCCCGGCCGAGGGTCGGGCGCCGGGGCCCTGACCGCCTACGCCCTGAACATCACGAACATCGACCCGCTGGTCTACGGCCTCCTCTTCGAGCGGTTCCTGAACCCCGAGCGCCGCTCAATGCCGGACTTGGACATCGACTTCGCCGACGACGGCCGGGAATCCATCATCCAGTACGTCCGCAAAAAATACGGGGAGACCTGCGTCGCCCAGCTCATCACGTTCGGGGCCATGCTGGCCCGGCTCGCCGTGCGGGACGTCGGCCGGGCCCTGGGGATGCCGCTTCCGGACGTGGACAAAGTGGCCCGGCTCATCCCCCGTGAATTGGGGATCACCCTGCACGCCGCCCTGGAATCCGTCCCGGAGCTCAAAGAGGCCTACCAGAAGGACCCCCAAATCAAGAAGCTCATCGACTTCTCAAAAAAGTTGGAGGGCGTCAAGCGCCACACGGGCGTGCACGCGGCGGGCACGATCATCGCGCCGGGCGAGATCACGGAGCACGCCCCCCTGGCGCGCGGCTCCCGCGACGTCATCACGACCCAGTACAACGACGAGAACTCGCTCAAGCTCGGGCTCCTCAAAGTCGATTTCCTGGGCCTGCGAACCCTCAGCATCCTCCGCGACGCCGTCGATTTCGTCAAGAAGCGCCACGATCCCGCCTTCGTCCTGGACGCGATCCCGCTGGACGATCCCGCCGCCTACAAGCTCTTGTCGGCGGGGAAGACGGCGGCGGTTTTCCAGGTGGAGTCCGGCGGCATGCGGGACCTCCTTCGAAAGCTCCGGCCCTCCACCCTCGAGGACGTGGTCGCGCTCATCTCGCTTTACCGTCCCGGCCCCATGGGCTCCGGAATGCTCGACGAGTTCGTCGGCCGCAAGCACGGCAAGATCAAGGTGAAATACGACCACCCCATCCTGGAACCCATCCTCAAGGAAACCTACGGCGTCATTGTGTACCAGGAGCAGGTCATGCGGATCGCCCAGTCCATGGCGGGCTACACCCAGGGCGAATCCGACTCTCTTCGGAAGGCGATGGGAAAGAAAATCCCCGAGATCATGGAGAAACAGCGGGGCAAATTCGTCGACGGCGCGATCAAGAACAAGGTGGAGCGCCGGATCGCGGAAAAAGTTTTCGACCTCATGGTCCAGTTCGGCGGCTACGGCTTCAACAAGTCCCACGCGTCGGCCTACGGGCTCATCAGCTACCAGACGGCGTTCCTCAAGGCCAACTATCCCGTCGAGTTCATGGCCGCGGTGCTGACGAGCGAAATCGGTCATTCGAACCTGGGCTCGAAAGAGACCGAATCCAAACTCGTCGCCTACATCGCCGACGCCCAGGAAACGGGCATCGAGGTCCGCGGCCCGGACGTCAACCGCTCGGGGGCCCTGTTCGACGTGGAAAACCCGCCGTCCGAAAAGGGGGCTCCCGTTCTCCGGTTCGGATTGACGGCCGTGAAAAACGTGGGCGATGGCGCCGTGGACTCGATCCTGGCCGCCCGCCGCAACGGAGGCCCCTTCAAGTCCCTCGACGATTTTTGCGCCCGGGTGGAAACCCGGCAAGTGAACCGGAAAGTGTTGGAATCGTTGATCAAAGGCGGGGCCTTCGACGCCTTCCGCCCCTCTCTGGAACATGAGGCGGACGAAGTGCGCCTGTTGGAGCTTTGCCGCTGGCGGTCCCAATTGTTCGACGAGGTGGGCGAAACCCTGGGCCGGGCCGTGTCCCTCCGCGAGGAAGCGGCCTCGGGCCAGTCGTCCCTTTTCGATTTGGGAGGCGTCGCCGGGGCCCGGGGCCCCGCCACGCTCCTGGCCACCGCCCCCTCGGCGGCGGCCGAGAAGTCGTCCGAATGGTCGGAGCACAAGCTTTTGGCCGGCGAGAAGGAGGTCCTGGGCTTCTACATTTCGGGGCATCCGCTCGCCCGGTATCGCCGGGAGCTCAAGAGCTACACCACCCACACCCTGGCGACCCTGCCGGAGTCCGGCATGACTCGCGTCGCCGGAATGATCGTCAACACGAAGAAGACGATCACCAAGAACGGCCACGCGATGTGCCGCTTCAAGCTGGAGGACCTGGAGGGCGAGATCGAGTGCGTGGTGTTCCCCAAGACCTACACCGCGGACGTCGCCAAGATCCTCGTCGCCCACGAGATGGTGGCCCTCAAGGCCCGGGTGGAGCCGCGGGACAACGGGAAGAACCTTCTCGTCGAGGAGATCGTCACCCTGAAGGACGCCCGGGACCGCTACGTGAAAAGCGTTATCCTGTCCCTATCAACGACGGGGCTTGAAGACGACCTCCTCGCGCGGATCGAGAAGGTCGCCACGGACCACCCTGGGCGCTGCGTCCTGGCCCTCCGGCTGGCGACGCCGACCCACGGGGACTTCGGCCTCGTGACCGGGCGCCGGGTGGCCCCGACGGACGGTTTTTTTCGGGAAATTGAAAAGATTCTCGGCCCCAACGGTTGGGACCTAAGAACGTAGGGGACGGAGTCAACGATTCAACTTATTCACACCCGAGGAGGTATGAAGATGAAACCTTGTGAAAATCGGATTGCCATTTTGTGCCTGGCGCTTGCCCTGGCGACCTGGGTATCGGCGGACGGGACCGCCCCCGCCCCGGCGGCGCCGCAAAAGGCGGCGAAGACGAGTCCCAAGCCCGCTCAGAAAGCCTCCCGGCCGAAAAAGAAGGCGGAGAAATTCAAACCCACCCGGCCCTTCGTGGAAGGAGAAGTCCTCGTCCAGTTCAAAGACGGGCCGGATTCCGCCTCCGCGGTCGAGGCCAACCGGAAAGCGGGCGGGACGGTGGTCAAGGTGCTGGACAAGCTCCGCTTGGCCCTCGTCCAATTGCCGCCCAACGCGGACACGGTCAAGGCCGTCGAGACCTACCGCCGCCAGCCCGGCGTCGTCACCGCCGAGCCCAATTATGTCGTGAGCGCCTTGAAGGCTCCGATCAAGAAGCCGGCCCCGAAAACCCCCGGCGGGAAACCCCTGAAGAAATAGGAAATACGGAAATACGGGAAATAGGAAATACGGGGACACCATACTTATTTCCCCGTCGGGGAAATAAGTATGGTGTCCCCGTATTTCCGGGGAAATAAGTATGGTGTCCCCGTATTTCCCCGTATTTCCAGTATTTCGTGGTATAATGCCGCCCCCATGACCGATCGCCGCCAAGACGTCCGCAACGTCGCCATCATCGCCCACGTGGACCACGGGAAGACCACCCTCGTGGATGCCCTTCTGCGCCAGACCGGCGCCTGGACCGTCAAGGCCGACGAGGCGCAGGAATGCGTGCTGGACTCCAACCCCCAGGAACGCGAGCGCGGCATCACGATCCTGGCCAAGTGCACGTCCGTCCGCTACAAGGACCGCACGATCAACATCGTCGACACGCCCGGTCACGCCGACTTCGGCGGCGAGGTGGAGCGAATCCTTAAAATGGTGGACGGGGCGCTTCTGCTGGTGGACGCTCTGGACGGGCCCATGCCGCAAACCCGCTTCGTCCTCCGCAAGTCCTTGGAGTTGGGGCTCCGCCCCATCGTCGTCATCAACAAGGTGGACCGGCCGTTCGCCGACCCCCTGAAAGCGTTGGACCGCACGTTTGCTTTATTCGTCGACCTCGGCGCCACGGACCCCCAACTTGATTTCCCCATCCTTTATGCATCGGGACGGGAAGGCTGGGCCGGCTTCTCCCACGACAAGCACGGGACCGACCTCACCCCCTTGTTCGACACGATCCTGACCCACGTTCCCGGTCCCACGGCCCGGAAGGATAAACCATTCCAAATGCTCGTCACGATGATCGAGCCCAACACCTTCGTCGGCCGCGTGGCGATCGGACGTATCGCCAACGGCTCCATCTCCAAGAACATGCTGCTGGCCCTGGTCAAAACCGACGGCCGGGTCCTGCCGGGGAAGGTGACGAAGCTTATGGAATTTTCCGGACTTCGCCGGGTGGATGCCGACCAGGCGGAGGCGGGCGACATCATCGCCCTGGCCGGCGCCGAGGAGGCGCAGGTCGGCGACACCCTCGCCGCCGCGGACGCCCCCAACGCCTTGCCGGCCCTCGACATAGACGAACCCACCCTCTCCATGGAGTTCATGGTGAACGACAGCCCCTTCTGCGGCAGGGAAGGCAAGTTTATCACCACCCGCCACCTCCGCGAAAGGTTGGAAAAGGAAGATCAGACCAACGTCGGCCTTCGGATCAAGGAACTGGATGGGTTGAAGGGCGTGTTCCAGGTCTCGGGCCGGGGAGAGCTTCACCTGTCGGTCTTGATCGAGACGATGCGGCGGGAAGGCTTCGAACTGGCGGTCTCGCGGCCCGAGGTCATCTATAAGGAAGAGAACGGACAAACCCTGGAGCCGGCGGAGTACCTGGCCCTGGACATCGAAAGCTCCTATCAAGGG
>Ga0182021_10004691_pt1 | contig 16096 bp, 7 predicted proteins | sample 612E3MmetaG_FD_120493 | JGI IMG/M metagenome (GOLD analysis project Ga0182021, IMG submission 120493) | Permafrost microbial communities from Stordalen Mire, Sweden - 612E3M metaG (Illumina Assembly) | ecosystem: Environmental > Terrestrial > Soil > Wetlands > Permafrost | place: Sweden... | reverse complement strand
CCCCGGCAGGCACCACGTGGTGCTCCACACCCCAGGTGTCAAACCACGCAGGATACCACTCGGCGATGAAGTACGGTCCGGCGCCGTTATGGTGCCTGTTGATCAGCTCTTTGACCTGCGCCGCACCGTCCAGGCCGTTCACCGCGGGAAGCACGCGGGCGAGCGAGCCGGCGCCCATCTGCGAGGGGCCGTCGCAGGTGTACAGCTCCACGTCGAACCCGGAATTCCTGATGATGTCCCTGTTGAGGGCCAGGTACTCCTTGTCGCTGCCGTATGAGCCGTACTCGTTCTCAAGCTGGACCATGATGATGTTGCCACCGTGCGTGATCTGCAGGGGGGCAATCTGCCGGCCCAATTCCCTGTAGTACCCGGCGCAGAGCTCCAGGAACCGGGGATCCCTGCTGCGCACTTTCAGGTTCTTCTCGTTGAGCAGCCACCAGGGATACCCGCCAAACTCCCACTCCGCGCACGCATAGGGGCTGGGACGGATAATGACCCAGAGACCCTCCTCACCGGCCATCCTCACGAACGCAGCCACATCCGCGTTCCCCGTGAAGTTGTACTTCCCCTTCGCCGGTTCGTGGTAGTTCCAGAAGACATATGTCGCAATCGTGTTCAACCCCATGGCCCGGGCCATCTTCAGACGGTCCCGCCAGCACTCGCGGGGAATCCGGGCGAAGTGCATCTCCCCGCTGATGAGCTGCAGGGGTTTGTCGTCCAGCAGGAAGCTGCCGCTGCCGATCCGGAAGGTATGCGACGTTCGCTGCGCAGCAAACGAGGCGCCGGCAAAGGCAAGCAGGACGAAGAGAACGTGAAAGGTTGTTTTCATCGGCGTTGTCATCGAACCACGATCTCGTCTGTGAAGAGCCATGCTTTTCCTTTGTAGAAGTAGCCGATATGCCACGGGGGACACATCCCCACATTTCTGGCGTGAACCCTGACGAACCCGGCGCGCCGATTCTCAAACGAGACAGCGTATTCCTTTGCGTATGACCCGCTCATCCGCTCGTGCTCGTTCACTGTGGTGATCTGGCCGACATTCTCGAACCGGGTCCCGTCGGAAGAAACAGAGAACTCAACGGATACCGGGAAGAAGATCCACGACCCGATATCCTGGAGCATCGTCACGCTCATGCCCTGGACGTCTTTCGCTCCCCCCAGCGACACGACGACATCCATGTCGTTGAATTCGAAACCCTGGAATCGGCCATCGGAGAACGTGCTCCCGCGCCTTCCATCCACGAGCGTCAGCACCCCTTCTCCCGGCCATTTTTCGCTATAGGGCTGCAGGTAGCGCGGAGGAGGGTAGAGCGACCGCCGGTAGACGGCCTCTCCCCTGATCGCGGGAGCAGAAGGGTCGGGAGGAAAAAGAGCCGCCCTGACCGTCGCGGGCTCCCTGAGCGTAAAGGGTCCCGTGTACAGGGGTGATGCCGCGGTCACCTCGCCGTCGCCGAGCGTGTAACGAATCCGGCCCCCGTCGTCGAGCACGGGACGAATGTCCACGGCGGCGCTGTCATAGAAAACGGTGCTTCCCTCAAACCTGATCCGGTGGACGTCAGATCTCGCGGCCACTTCGTCGGAGAGCTCACCCGCCTGATCCGCCTCATCCACGGCGCAGACCCTGTAATAGTACTGCCTGTTCGGCCGGGCGCTCTCGTCGGGGTACACGATCATGCTGTATTCGCGCAACTCCCTCGTCACGCTCGCAAACCCGTGCGGCGTGACGTGCCGGAATTTCTGTGTGGCGTCAATTTCAGCGAGCAGCGACGCGCTGTCCGCCCGGAAGCCTGAGTTCTCGCCGCGGTAGACGCGGTATCGGGTGACATCCGATTCCGTGTTCGTGTAGAAGAGCAGACAGATATAGTTGAAATCCGAGACCGGGCTGACGTCAGTCGCCTCCAGGCCCAGCACTTTCTTCGGGACAGAATTCCGCTCCGACGACAGGAGGGTTTTAACCTCCACGGGTCCGCTTGCCGGACCACGTGTGTTGTCGTGCCCCACGGCCTCCACGCGGTAATAGTACGTGGTTCCGGGCTCAGGCCTGTTGTCAAGCCAGCCGCCGTGGTTCAGTACCGGACCATCGGTATACGGAGGGGACGTGACCGCGGCGACACAGTTGATCGGGGCCGGCGTAAACCCGGGAGTGGTTCCGCGGTAGACCCGGTAGAAGCTCGTCCCATCCTCCGCAGACCCGTCCCACGAAAGAAGGACCTCCCTGTCAGAGAGCGCCCGTGCGCCGAGATGTGCAGGCGGGCGGATGGGCCTTCGCTCCACGGGAAGAAGGCGGATTGTTTTCACGCCGAAGGGGCGGACGGAAAACCGGATCTCGTTATTTCCCGCCACGGCCAGAGGGATGTGCCTGTCGGCCTCGACCAGGTTTGTCTCCTCCGCCTTCAGCCTGCCGGCGGAGAAGTTCACGCGGGCGCGCACGTCCGAGCGGCGCCCGGCCAGCTCGAAGAACCGGAGTATGAGACCCTCCCCGTTGGCTTCCGCGGGTTTCACGGTGGTGCAGAGAACGTTCTCCTTGTCGACAGAGAGGAAACTGTGCGACCCGTCGGGAAGTGCGCCGCCCGGGTTTCTGCCGATCATGAAGACTTCCAGCGGATGGGATGTCTCCCAGCCGAAGCGGGACGCCTTTCCGTCGCGCCAGTCGCCGTCATGCGAGCGGATGCTCCAGCGGAACGTCGCCTCGCCTGGCTGGGAAATGGGAATATTGGTGAAAAACATGTTGTTCATCAGGTACAGATAGACATGGCTCCGGTCCGGCTTCCTGATGATCGATTCCGCATCGTTCGGCGCGTTCCAGAGCGCCGGGCGCGGCGTTCCGTACTCCAGCAGAGGAGCGTCCACCGTCGAGAGCGTCACGCCGTACCGGCCGTTCGCGATATCGGTGAAATGCTGAACGGCAAAAAAGTTGGACGTCGAGCCCCGGAACTGGTGGGCCAGCGGTTCCACGACGCCGCCTGCAAGCTCGTGCCGTATGGTGAATCCGGGAACGTCAAACGGGAGGGCGTAGAATAGCGCCTCTTTGTTTTCGGTGCTTGTCTGCTTCAGCAGTCTTCCCGACGGCGATTTGTCGAGACGGACGACGACATCGATCCTGTCGGAGTTCGCATAGAGCATTGTGGTCTGCTCCACGGAGGCGCAGCCGGTCGCGCTCACATTCGTCGTGATCCCCGCCGCAAGCGCCCCCTGAAACGACGTGCATGAGACCATGCAAGGATGGTGTGTGACGGGCACGCGTGAGACCGGGTCCTCAATCCTCTGGTAGATGTATTCGTTGAGCCTGTAGGGGGCATTCCGGTCCACAAGCTCGAGACCGCGCCGCCTGTCGAACAGGCTGGAGAGAGCGCCCGTCACAGAGTCTATCGCCAGACGGTAGAACTCGTTTTCCAGGATGCCGCCGCGTACTGAGGGGGACGGGCCGCCCCCCGGCAAAGCCCGTCCGGCAATGAGCCTGTACGTCCGGTACCCCATTGACGGCACGCCCCCGGCCGCAAAAATGAGTCGCCCGTCGGGGAGCCTCTGGGATGGGACGGCCTTCCCCGATGCATTATCGATGACGATCCAGCTCCCCGCGGGGGGGGCGGCAATCACGGCAATATCCGATCGCGCGAAGCTCAGCGGGTTGAACACAACAAGCGTGCTCTCGTGCGCGGCGGAGATCAGGTGCGCGAACTGCCCGACGGCGTGCTCCCTGGCTGCATCAGCGAACATGCGCGCCTCCTTCACAAGGCCTTTGTGCATTACCTGCTCGCACTGGTAGTAGTTGGCATTTGCCGCCTTCGTGTCTTTCTGAAGGGGGATCGGAAGGATATCCTCCTCGCTGAACGCCCCGTCGGTGTGCTCGTGGTATGTCAGGAGCTTGTGGTACGATTGCCAGATCTCCTTCCACGGGTACCCTTTGCCGCCGGAGGCGAAGGCGAGCGTCGAGAGCTTCTCGATCGTCGGGAGCTCGTAGTTCAGCTGCCGCGCGCCAGCCTGGAGCCTTGCGTCACTTCCGTCCTGATCGGCCCAGGCATCCGGCGCGTCCTCGTCGTACACGGGGATGGCGGATGTATCCGCCTGGTGGACGACATCGTCGAAAAACATCGTGAATGTCCCTGAAACCAGAAGCGGATTGGAGTATTCCTGATTCCACTTCCTGATCCCTTCGACGTTCTCGAATCGGGGAAGGCTGAAATCGTAGCTGTCCTCCGCAATGAGGCAATCGTACGTCCAGCGGGGGTCAGCATCGTACTTTTCCAGCAGCTTCACGATCTCCGGCAGATCATGTTTTGTCAGGCGGTCGGGTGAATAGTAGGGGAAGCTCCTGAACAGGGGCCTGTGATTCCGGTCGCCGTCATTGGCACCCCAGTAGAAGACGGGATTCGCGGAGGCGGGATAAAGGCCTTCGATCGTCTCGTTGTAACCGTGGTAGAAGTAGGGAACATCTGCCTCCTTGAGGAACAGAGAGAGCGTTCGCGTAAATCCGACCACGTCATCAATAAGCGCAGTCCGGCGGGGAGGGACGCCCAGAAGATCCACGATGTGCCTGTTGGGGGTATAGAAGAGCCGGGCCATGAGCTCGTATCCCATCATCTCGGTGTAGACGGTGCTGTGGAGACCGCCCAGCTCGATGCGGCCTTCACGGATTCTGGAGGCGAGCTCCTGCACGACGCGCGGTGGCTGCGAGCTGATGAACCTTGTCATCGGCTCGCTGGTCTCCACAGTCCAGTGAAACCGGGCAGGTCTTTCCCAGGCATCGGTGCGCCGGCAGTATTCCAGAGCCATCTCAATCCCCATCTCGCGAACATCGCGGCGCATGAAATGGTAGTAATCCGCATAGCCCAGATCGTGATGGGAGACCTGGACATCGTAGACCTTCCTCCTGCGGGGAGGGGTGAGCCTCGCCTTCTGTGAGCAGAGGACGGTGTCGTTCAGCACAAGCTCAACGAGGGCGGAGCCGGATTTCCGCACGACCGGTATTTCCAGAAACTGCGCATTCTCTCCTTTCCTGAGTCCCTCCAGAGACAGCACGAGGGGCGCCTTACCGGCGGAAGAGCCCACGCGGATCTTCACGCCGGCGAGCTCCGAGGCCGATGATACAATGGCATGGAGTATCTGCCGCTCGCCCGCCGGGGTCCTTCTGACCACGGACGTGCTTCTGATATCCAGACGCGTGATCTGCTGAGCATTCAGCGTCGAGCAGAGGAGACAGACCGCGGAAGCAACGTATGCGATTGCGCGCGTCGTCATTTCACCTCAACCTCATCGACGAATATCCAGCTTTTCCCCCCGGCGCCAATGTGCCAGTCGGGGCACCTGAGCCGGGACCGCGCCGAGACCCTGACGTACAGGGCCTGCACGGGATGAAAATTTGCTTCAAAATCCTTCGTGAATGCGCCCGCCACGGTGTCGGGGATCGCATCGGGGACAGAGGCAACCCTGGTGAACGTCGTCCCGTCCGTCGCCACCGAAAAATCGACGTTGAGAGGGAGCCAGGCCCATGAATTCCAGTTCTGCAGGAATCTGGCCGATATCGAATGCACAGGCACGGGCCGCTCAAGGTCGATGATTGCGTCCAGGTGCTCTCCCTCAAACCCCAGCCAGTTGCAGTGGTAGTCGTTCGGACCGCGCAACCCGTCGGTGAGCGCCGCTCCGCCGTGCGCGGGGTATTTTTCGCTCGCCTGCGTCAGGAGCCTGACCGGCTTGCCGAACGCCAGGTCCTCTTTGAGGACGGGGTGGAGCATCTGCTCGACGGACGCCCTGTACTCATCGGGGGAGGTCCCCCCCTCTTCCAGGCGCCGGATCCCGGCGTTGTTCGCCTGGCGTACGAATGCATCGAGCCGATTGCGCATCGACCGGCGCACGGTCCAGGCAGTCCCCCGCTTGTCAAAATACGACAGTTCCGGGGTCGGATCGTGGAGCGCGATATCGAGAATCGCGAATTCGAGCGGGAGCCGGGCGTTCTTCACCCTCTCCAGGATCTCGGGTTGATGCCGCACGGCCCGCTCCGCGCCGTCGAAGAGGCGGCTGTACGCTCTGATGAGGCGGGGTGAAAGGTAACCGTCGATCGCATCATAGGGGTACCCGTAGATCCCGAGCTGCTTTCCGGACTTCGCCAGCGCATCGTGCATCAGATCGATGTAGCGCCGTATGAACGATCCGGCAGCGCCATAGTACCCGTGCAGGAAATCGTCCATGACCCCCTTGATGTCGATGTCGGGATTCCAGAGGAGCTTCGCGATCAGGTATGTCCTGAGCTCGCCGAATTCCCCCACGTTTGCGCCACACCCCTGCTGGAACATCATGCGGACGCCGTGGTCCGCAAAGTACCTGATGTTCGGCTGCAGGACACGGAGATTGGGAAAGGGGCTGACCAGGTTGCGGAATTGCACAACATAGTCCCAGACGAGGATGTTGTCCGTGAGGCGGCTCCAATCCTCCATGTCCCGGCGGAACGAGGCGCTCGTGGGATCCGTCGGGATCGGCTCGCTCCGGTTGCACTCGATGGAGCAGAACATGATGTTCACGTTCGGAGCCGGCGTGACGTGCGAAGGGGCCCCGCGCGTGTACCAGTACGCGAGCGTGGAGATGGTCCTGTCGGGGAAGCGGGCCGCCACGCGGTTGACAAAATCGAGCACCGTCCCCGAGCTCCCTCCGAACTTCGCGTTCAGCGCGCGGCAGTCGTCGCACTGGCATTCATTGGCATTGTCGTTCTGCGACACGGACCAGAAGCGGGCATCGGGTTTCTGCTCCATCATCGCGCCGAGACGGGCCGTCAGAAGCGAAAAGACATCGGGGTTGGAGAGACAGAGCTGTCCGCTGGGAATCCTCCTTCCGCCTGAGATCGCATAATACGCGGGATGCGCCGCGAAGTATTCCCTGGCGGGGAGCAGTCGGTCGAACGTATGCACCCACATCCCCCATACCTTCTCCTGATCGGCAAGGGAATGGAGCTTATGCCAGTTGCTGTATGCCCGGTCCATCGCATTGAGATAGTGGATCTCGCGAAACCTGAACCGGGGGTTGAAGGAGATCCTCAAAGGCGGGAGTACGATCGTCCGCGCGCGGGGAACGACGGTGACAGCGGCACTGTATTTCCTGCACCCGAGCTGGTCCTCGAGCAATGTGTACACTGCGTAGAGCGTCCCGTTCCTCGCTCCGCCGCAGAGCGCGAGCGTCGTTCCGGAGGAGACGATGGCATATCCGTCGTCCTGAAGCGTATCGAGCATCGCCTGCGGAATGAGGCCCGGCGTGCCGCGCGTCTTCCCGATGAGAACGCAACGGCCCGCTGCGGCGGACGGCGAATCGGCAAAGACGGGCAGGCGCGCACCGCTGATCCGTCGGACGTACGACTGGAATTCCGCCGCCGCGAGTGATTCAGCCTCCGTGGCATGGAGGGGGACGACGATGCAGTACGCGCTTGTCCCGTTTCTGACGAGCGTGATGCTCCCCTGTCCGCTTTGACCGGCAATGCCGAAGGACGGGAAAAGCAGAAATGCGACCAGGAGACAAGGGCGGAGGTTGTTCACTGTGGACCTCTTTGACCGAAGGGTACGGAGAGTTTCTGAAACAGGCAACTGCCTGCTGCCGTCGCAGGGGGGGATCGACCCCGCGGCCTCATGCTCCTCCCGCATCGGCCTGGTGGCGCGCTTCTCTTTCTGATAGACAGGCATATCGTCCGGGCCATCCAGGCGCGGCGAGTCCTTCACTCCCTGCCAGTCGATTTTCTCATCCAGGGAGACGAGAGCCTTCTGTGGATCGAATATCCGGGGATCGGAAGGGAGGGCGTGAATTCCGCACACTGATCCGATGTTGAGTTAGAAAATTCTCTATATTGGAACAAAGGAGGCAGCACATGGGCAGACAAGACCGGTGATGGAAGACCGATAAGGATGCCGGACATTGTGGATGAATACTCGCGCGAGTGTCTGAAGATCCACATTGACCGGAAGCTGAAGGCGTCAGACGTAATCCATGAAGAGGTGAACTCTTGAACGGAGAGTTCTTTGATGCGATATTGGAGGCGAGGAAAGAGAGCATTTTGAGCGATGGCGGATCAGGGAATGGAGCAAAAGGCTGTATATTCCGGGACGCACCACGACACGATTGCAGCACGAGTGAATGGAGAGTGAAATGGCTTCCGATGTGACGCCTCATGTCTATCCTGCGCGCTGGGTCCCCACACTGTATTTCGCCGAGGGTCTGCCGTTCGTCGCTATCGCGATGGTCTCCGCACTCATGTACAAAAACATGGGGATCGCGGACGCGCAGATAACCTTCTGGACGTCTCTTGTCATGCTCCCCTGGACGCTGAAACCCCTCTGGGGGCCCGCCCTGGAAATGTTCAAGACGAAAAAGCACTTCGTCGTCGGGACGGAGTTCATCGGGGGGGTCGCGTTCGGGCTTCTCGCCCTCACGCTCCCTCTGGACGGATTTTTCAAGTATTCGCTCGCCCTGTTTGCCATCATCGCGTTCAATGGCGCAACGCATGACATCGCCGCAGACGGGGTCTACATCAACGTCCTGTCACCGAAACTCCAGGCGCAGTTCGTCGGATGGCAGGGAGCGGCGTACAATATCGCGAAAGTGTTCACGCAGGGGGCGCTCGTGTTCCTCGCCGGACAGCTCGAAACGAGCATCGGCATCACGCGCGCTTGGATGACGATCATGGGGGTGTATGGCGCGATACTCGTCGCGCTCAGCATCTACCATGCAAAATTCCTCCCCTCCGGCGGGGCTGCGACGCACGTCATGACGCTCGGGGAGGGATTCGGGACCCTCTGGGACGTCATAAGAACCTTCTTCCAGAAGAAGTACATACTCTGGGGGATACTCTTCATCATCCTGTACCGGTTTGCCGAAGGTCAGGCGATCAAGATCGTCCCCCTTTTTTTCAGGGCAGCCCGCGATCACGGGGGACTCGGTCTCACGACATCGGAGATCGGCATCGTCTACGGGACGTTCGGCGCCGCTGCGTTCGTCATCGGCTCCCTTCTTGCCGGCTACTTTATCGCAGGGCGCGGGCTGAGGAATTCGCTCTTCCTTCTTTGCTGCTTCTTCAACATCCCGTTTGTCGCCTATGCGTTCCTCGCGATCACACAGCCGACGAGCCTCGCCGTCATCGGCACCGCGGTCGTGTTCGAGTACTTCGGCTACGGTTTCGGATTCACGGGTTTGACGCTGTTCATGATGCAGCAGATCGCACCTGGAAAGTACAAGATGGCGCATTATGCGTTCGCAACGGGGATCATGAGCCTGGGGATGCTCGTCCCCTCCGCGCTGAGCGGGCTCATCAGCGACTGGCTCGGGTACAGGGATTTCTTCATCTGGGTGATGTTCGCGACGATCCCGTCGTTCATCATGACCTGGCTTGTCCCCTTCCGGGAGACCGAGCCCGAGACACCTCCCCCGGGAGGCGCCTGAAACGACAATGCGACACGCGCTCATCATAGCTCTTGTTGCCGCGGCCGTCTCACTCACAGCGCAGGGGCAGCACGCGAGGCACGAGGTTGTCGGTTACTACCCTTCCTACAAATGGCGGCCGGGTGCGCACGGCCTGACCCCGGAGGAGATCCCGTTCGACCGGCTCACGGTGATCAATTATGCGTTCTTCGCGCCGCTCCAAGACGGTACGATCGCGGGGAAGGACACGGCGGGAGACGCCCGCATCCTTCTTCCGCACACGGTGGAAGCCACCGGCAAGCGTTCCGCGTCGCTCACCGTGCTGGCGCACGGGCGCGGCGTACGTGTCTTCCTTTCCATTGGCGGGTGGGACGATTCGGGGGCGTTCCCGGCAGTGGCATCGGACCCCACACACAGGGCGCAGTTCGCCCATTCATGCGCCGGGATAATCCTCCGGTACGGCTTTGACGGCATCGATATCGATTGGGAATTTCCCGGCCTGGAGGTGCACAACGGGTCCCCGGCGGACAGCGCCGCATTCCCGCTCCTGCTCCGGACACTGCGCGACACGCTCGACGGTCTCGGCACCTCGCTCGGGCGGCACCTGGCCCTGAGCGCCGCGCTCCCCGCCCTTGACGTGCGTGCCCGCATGATGTCCATCGAACAGAGTGCTCCGCTCCTGGACTTTCTGAACATCATGACGTACGACCTGCACGGGACATGGGAGCCGCGGGCATACCATAATGCCCCCCTGTACGCGGGACCGGGGGGTGACAGCGCCCTGACCGTGGACGGGGCATTCCGCCTCTACCACGGGAAGTACGGAGTCCCGGCCCGCAGGATCAACCTCGGCGTCCCGTTCTACGGGCACACATTCTTCGATTGCACGGAGCTTCAGGGCCCCCACAGCGGCGAGGACACAACACTGTTCCCCTCCTCCAACGGGGCGTTATACTCAAACATCGCGGCCCACATGGGAGATTTCACCCGCCACTGGGATCCGTACGCGCTGGTCCCGTATCTGACCAGCCCCGTGCGGCGCACGCTGGTGTCGTACGACGACGCAGAATCGGTGCGCCTCAAGGCGGAGTACGCGGCCGCTCACGGCGCCGGGGGGCTCATCATCTGGGAGATCACGCAAGACTCACTCCCGGACGGCTCACACCCCCTCTTGGAATCCATCGACAGAGTATTTCATGAATCGCACTGATAACGCCATCGACTGAGGAGCAGCACCATGCGGTACGGACATTTCGACGATGCGAACAGAGAATATGTGATCGAGCGGCCCGACGTCCCCGTCTCCTGGACGAACTACCTGGGGGTGAAGGACATGTGCACGGTGATCTCGCACAACGCGGGGGGATATTCCTTTTACAGGACGGCGGAACATCACAGGATCACCAGGTTCCGGCAGAACGGCGTGCCGCTGGACCGGCCGGGACACTACGTGTACATCCGGGACGACGACACCGGCGAGTACTGGTCGGTCTCATGGCAGCCCACGGGAAAGGACCTCGCCGCCGCCTCCTACGTGTGCCGGCACGGTCTCTCCTATTCACGGTTCACCTGCGACTACAGGGAAATTCACGCGGAGCAGACGCTCTTCATCCCGGTGGACGACGACGTCGAGCTCTGGGATGTGATTGTCAGGAACGACGGGAAGCGGACCAGGGCGCTCAGCGTCTTCAGCTACGTCGAATTTTCCTTCCATCACATCGAAATAGACAACCAGAACCTCCAAATGTCGCTGTATGCCTCGGGGTCAAGCTTCGCCGACGGGATCATAGAATACGATTTCTTCTACGAGCCGTGGACATTTCACTACTTTGCGTCGGATTTTACGCCGGACAGCTACGACTGCGTCAGGGACCGATTCCTGGGGAACTACAGGACCGAGACGAACCCGGAGGCGGTGGAGCGGGGTGCATGCCATAACTCGAGCGAGCTCGGCGGAAACCACTGCGGGGCACTCCACAAGAGAATCAATCTCCGCGCGGGAGAAGAGGCGAGACTCCTGTTCATGCTCGGGGTCGGCCCCCGCGGAGCCGGGAAGGCAATGAAGGAAAAGTACGCCGCACCTGGTAGCGTCGATGCGGCTTTCGCGCAGCTCGGTGACTACTGGGAGAGAAAGACCTCCGTTCTGCAGTGCCGCACGCCGAGCCAGGGGATGAATACGATGCTCAACACCTGGACGCTCCTGCAGGCGGAGACGTGCGTCGTCTGGTCGCGTTTCGCGTCGTTCGTCGAGGTGGGGGGAAGGACCGGGCTCGGGTACCGGGACACATCACAGGACGTGATGGCGGTGGTCCACACGAACCCGTCAAAGTGCAGGGAGAGGATCATCGAGCTTCTTCACGGGCAGGTGAGCCGCGGGTACGGCCTGCACCTGTTCGACCCAGAGGTCTTCAAGCCCAGGGACGAGAAGCTCCCCGGCGTGAAGCTTCCCACCGTGGTCCCGACGCCGAGCGCCGCGGACATCATCCACGGACTGAAGGACACCTGCTCCGACGACGCGCTCTGGATCGTGGCGACGATCTGCGAGTTTGTCAGGGAGACCGGAGACACTTCGTTCTTCGACGCCGTTGTGCCGTTCGCGGACGCCGGCGAGGCAACGGTGTACGAGCACATGAAACGCGCACTCGATTTTTCCGCGGAGCAGGTCGGCGCCACCGGCATCTGCAAGGGGCTCCGTGCGGACTGGAACGACTGCCTGAACCTCGGGGGCGGGGAGAGCGCGATGGTCTCCTTCATGCACCACTGGGCCCTCCTCGAATTCATCGAGGCGGCGGAGCATCTCGGGAGAACCGGGGACGCCGAACGGTACAGGGCGCTCGCCGCGAAGGTAAAAGCCGCATGCGAGCGGGAGCTGTGGGACGGCGGGTGGTACATACGGGGCATCACCCGGAGGGGGAAGAAGATCGGCTCGCACGAGAACAGCGAGGGGAAAGTGTTCCTCGAGAGCAACAGCTGGGCGGTCCTCTCGGACGTCGCGCCCAGGGAGCGGGCGATCAAATGCATGGACGCGGTGTACGATCATCTCTATTCGCCGTACGGCATACACATCGTGTGGCCGACGTTCACGAAGCCGGACGATGACATCGGGTATGTGACGCGCGTCTACAGGGGGATCAAGGAGAACGGCGCGATATTCAGCCACCCCAACCCCTGGGCCGTCGTCGCAGAATGCAAGCTGGGGCGCGGAGAGCGTGCGATGGAGTTCTACGACTCCCTCCTCCCCTACAATCAGAACGACAACATTGAAGTCCGCGAGGCCGAGCCGTACTCCTACTGCCAGTTCATCATGGGGAAGGACCACACTGCGTTCGGCAGGGCAAGGCATCCCTGGCTGACGGGAAGCGGCGGATGGGCGTATTTCGCCGCGACGCACTGGATTCTCGGCATACGGCCGGGCTATGACGGTCTGATCGTCGACCCGTGCATCCCCGGGGAATGGACGGGATTCGAAGTGGTACGGAAATGGCGGGGCGCGACGTACAGAATCAGCGTCAGGAATCCGGACCACGTGCAGAAGGGGGTAAAGAGCGTCCTCCTCGACGGCAGGACCGCCACCCTCCCAATACCGGTGCAGCCTGCAGGAACGACGCACGACCTCATCGTCACCATGGGGTAGGCCAACGGGCAGCAATAATCGAGAACGCCCCCGGCGCGACAGGTACCGGGGGCGTTTTTATGTTTCGGGCGGAGGAAACGCTCCGCTCAGAGATAGCTGAGCCACGGATCGTGCCGCCGTTTCTTGACGGCAGCGAACCAGCGGCACGCCGGATAGAGCACAAGGACGGTCGCGGCCCAGAACGCGTAGACGGCGGGAAGACCAAACCCCCAGCCGGGAGCAGGCGGCGTGAAAAACGGGGCGGCGAGGAGGAAACTGACATTGAACCCCATGACGGCAGCCGTCCCGACGGCGAGAAGATGAATCAGATAAATGTGAAGGATATAGTAAAACATCGGGACGCGGCCGAAGACGAGAAAAAAGCCGGCCGATTTCCCCTTCCACTTTTCGAGAAGGGGGAGAACCGCAATGGCCGGCCCGAGAGTCATCGCAAGATAAAGGAGAGAGGGGGGATACTTCAGGCAATTGAGGAACGAGATCACCGTCAGCCCCGCCGTCGACTGCGCGGTCCAGGGGAGGGGATCGCCGTACAGGTTGAACGCCCGGAGGAATGCAAAGAGAACGATGAGCCCCCCTCCGAGAACGTACAGCGCCCTGGTCCTCCTTCTCCGCTCCAGCGTGAATATCTCCCCGAACGCAAAACCCGCAGCCATGACGCCGATCCACGGGATGAGGGGATAGGCGATGAAGAAGACCCGGCCGGGTGCGTATACGATCGGGCCGAACACGTGAAGGACCTGCCAGGGCCAGCCGAATATGCCGAGCCTCCCGGGATCGACGCCGTCGAGCACGTTGTGGACGGCGATCATCGCGACGCCGAACGTTCCGACGACCCGTGAGGGGAGGTGCACGAGCGCGGAGAGCGCAATCATGGACCACCCGATCGCCCAGATCACCTGGACGAATGGAACGGTGTAGTTCATATTGAATTCCCACGCAAAGCGGACGACGGTCAGTTCAAGGAACACCAGCCAGAGTCCGCGCGTCAGGAGAAACCTCGAAAGCGCCGGCCGCGATTTCCCGCGGGAGAGCGAAAGGTACGCGCCCGTCCCCGCAAGGAAAACGAAGACCGGCGCACAGAAATGGGTTATCCACCGGGTCAGGGCCAGGGGGATCGTCGTCTGCGAGAGGTCGAGGGGATCGAACCGGGATTCCGTGAAATAGTCCCTCGCATGGTCGAGCGCCATGACGACCATAACGAGCCCGCGGAGGAGATCAATCGAGTCGAGGCGCTCCCGGAGCGGCTTTGCGTAGAGCTCGCGGGAAACAGGCACCGGATGTTCCGCCATGAAAGGCGGGGGGGGAGCCGTTGCGACATGACCGCCGCGCTGCGGCGAAGAGCCGACCCTCATAAGACCTCCTGCATGGATGGGAATGAACGGGGGAACGAACTTCATTACGAAATCGGGACGTCAGGCGCAGGGGGACACGTCTACGAACAGATGTGCGCCATGAATTTCCTCTTGGCGACAGGGAGGAGCGTCTCGGCGAACGGGAAGTCGATGTCGATCTCGGATACGTAAGTCGCGGGATTCGGGAGATCCCTGTATTTTCTGATGAGATCGAGTTTCAGGGTTTCCGGAGGAAGCCGGACCGCCCCCTCTTCAATCGCATCCACTTCCGTGGTCTTCAGCGACCGGAACTTCTCTTTCGAATCGGAGAAGAGTGAAATTTCATAACGGAGGAGGTGGACGACTGATCCTTTCGGATCCGGAACGAACCAGTATCCTTCCTCCCTGTAGGAAGGGACAATGCCCACTTCTTCGATGTTGATATGATTCTCCACGAAATCATACAACCCCGTCCCCTCTTCAAGCACCAGGCGGACGCGCGGGAGGACCCATGCCACGAGCTCCATGATTCTTGTCAATTCAGGAGCCTCCCCGCCTGCCGGCTCATGCACGAGTTGCAGGTTCTCCATATCTAAGTCCCGCAGGCGCCCGGGCAATTTCCGGAGCATTTCCTCACGGCTCGACTGAAGATCCTCGAGCTCCCCGGCAAAATGGATAAGCTCCGCCAGACACGGGAAGAGCCGGTTCTGGGAAAATTGTTCCCGCCTCTCCTTTAACGCCTGCAGGATCCGGTACTGGTTGAGCTCCGTGTCCGACGGTCCCACCAGAATCGATTCAAGGTTGAGCTTCTCCATCCCTTCTCCCTCCCCTGTCGAATGCCTGTCATTGTTGTGACAACATTTGTGCCCGCGAAGTTCCGCGTGCGGAGCAAGGCCGATCCGGGACGGGCGGTCAACCTGGCAGCAGGCTGACGAGAGTGCTACGCCCTGTCACGGGAATCACTTACGGATCCGGCGGAGAAGCCTGGAATTCAAGAAAGCGTCGATGAGGCAGATGGAACTGGGAAAGTCCGGTGCGAAGAAATGTCTCAATTCCCGCACAGATGTACAAAGGAATGCAGCCGGGGAGGGCGCGGGCCATCCCGGGAAGACCCCACCATGGAACAGACGGGGAAAGAAAGTTCCCTCCTAGAAGCGGTGGGGGGGGGACAAAAAAAGATCCCACGCCGGAAAGCAGCGCCGCAGGCGGCGGGACTAAAAAAAATCCCCGCCTGATGAGGACGGGGACTTTTACATTAAATCTGGCAACGACCTACTCTCCCACACGTTCACACGAGTAGTACCATCGGCGCTGGAGGGCTTAACTGCCGAGTTCGGAATGGGATCGGGTGTGACACCTCCGCAATAGTCACCAGAAATCTAAAATTCGGGAAGAGTGTTCCGACATCCTGAGCGCTTGTTCCATACATCTTATTGATGCACCCGAAGTATCGGGAACAATAAGAATAATGGTTAAGTCGCACGACCTATTAGTACCACTCGACTGAGCTCATTACTGAGCGTACATCTGTGGCCTATCAACCTCGTCATCTCCGAGGGGTCTTTAGGGGCTTGCGCCCGGGATACCTCATCTTGAAGTGGGTTTCGCACTTAGATGCTTTCAGCGCTTATCCCATCCGGACATGGCTACCCTGCGTTTGCCACTGGCGTGACAACAGGTACACCGTAGGTCCGTTCACTGCGGTCCTCTCGTACTAACAGCGACGCTTCTCAAGTATCCT
>Ga0182021_10004690_pt1 | contig 16097 bp, 12 predicted proteins | sample 612E3MmetaG_FD_120493 | JGI IMG/M metagenome (GOLD analysis project Ga0182021, IMG submission 120493) | Permafrost microbial communities from Stordalen Mire, Sweden - 612E3M metaG (Illumina Assembly) | ecosystem: Environmental > Terrestrial > Soil > Wetlands > Permafrost | place: Sweden... | reverse complement strand
CTTGCGGCTGCGCATGCAGTCCAGGAAGTCCTTGGTGTGGCTGTAGCTCTTGTAGAGGTGGATGGCGTTATCGGGGAGCGGCGCCTCGCCTAGTGACGCGGGCGTGGCCTCGAACTTGCCGCGGTTGACCAGGATCTTGCCCTCGCTGCCGATGAACAGCACACCGCCGCTGTCACCGTGAATCATCTCCACTCCATTGGCGTAGAGATAGCGCACTCCGCGGGTGGCCGTCGGGTCCTCGGGCGGGATGATCTCCACCGGCCCGCTGTCGTCCATGCCCAACCCCCATTGGGCAATGTCGAAATGGTGCGCGCCCCAATCCGTCATCATGCCTCCGGAATACTCGCGGTAGTTCCGCCAATCGGGGAAGTGCGTATGCACGCCGCGCGGGCTGAGCACCGAATTGTAAGGCCGCATCGGCGCCGGTCCCAGCCACATGTCCCAGTTCAGGCCCGGCTCCATCGCCTCTTCTCCCAGGTCGCAGGGCTTCGAGGGCGGCCCCACATCAACGATGACCTGCTTGACTTTTCCGATGCGCCCGTTCCGCACCAGTTCGCACGCTTTGCGAAACTCGCTGGAGGACCGTTGCATCGAGCCGGTCTGGAAGACCCGATCATATTTCCGCGCCGCCTTCACCATGGCGCGGGCCTCATGGATGGTTAAGGACAGCGGCTTCTCGCAATAGACGTCCTTGCCTGCTTTACAGGCCGCAATGGCAATATAGGCGTGCCAGTGATCGGGCGCGGCAATCACGACGGCATCGATGTCCTTCCGCGCCAGCAGTTCGCCAAACTCCTTGTAGGCCGTGCAGCCCTTAAACTCCTTGTTGCCCTTGATGCTGTAGAACTCCTCGACCGTCTTGCGGGCGTGTTCTCGCCGCGTCGTGTCAACGTCGCAGACCGCCACCACCTGCGTATCGGGCATCGCCAGGAAGTTGTTCAGGAGCCCGCGTCCCTGCGTGCCCGTGCCAATGAAGCCCATGGTGATCAGGTCATTGGGGCCTTTCCGGGCGGAATCAGCGCCGGCCGCGTGGAGAAGGAAGGGTGTGGTGAGTGCGGTGGCGGAGGCCGCTTTCAGGAATTGCCGCCGATTCAGATGGTGTTGCATAGCGCTTCGCAGTGTTGGCTTCCTTAATCGCTTCGGCAATCAAATTCTGCACGGAGCGGAACCGAAGGAGCGACGAAGCCAGGGACCGTCCGCATCACGGCGATCCATATGAGCGAGCCAAAAGCCTGGAGATGACTATTTATTCGTCGGCGCCGTGGGTGCCGGATTTACCGGGATGGCGATGGGCAGATTCGTATCCTCCACCCCTGTTGACAAGACTCTTAGGGAATTTGTGCCGGGGGCCGCGGCTGGGTTGGTGGCCGGTGTCTGGGGCGAGGTCGGTGGGATGGATGGCGTCTGCGGCGTCGTCGCGGGGGCCGTCAAGGGTGCAGTCGTCTTCTGCAGGCCCGCTTCAAATGCGCTGGTGGTCCGGGTGTGATAAGTGCGTTGCATCAGCGACAGCACCACTGCCAGGACGAAAAAGATCCCGGCCGCGTATTTGGTGATCTTGGTCAGGACGTTGCCGGTACCAGCGCCGAACAGGGCGTCCGTGGCGCCGCCGCCGAACGCCAGCCCGGCGCCCGCATCTTTCTTGGGAAGCTGAATCAGCACCAGTAAAATCAGGGCCGCGCAATCCAGCACCATCACTACCGTGAGGAGGCCAATTAAAAAACCCATATATGCTTTCTAGATCGAATTCTTGATGATGTCAGCAAAACTGCGCGGTTCAAGCGAGGCTCCGCCCACCAGGGCGCCATCCACGTCCGCCTGGCTCATCAGCTCGCGGGCGTTGGACGGCTTGACACTCCCACCATATTGGATGCGGACGCGCCGGGCAACTGCTTCCTCGAACAATTTTCCCAGCACCCCGCGGATGAACGCGTGGGCCTCTTGCGCCTGTGCGGTCGTGGCCGTCTTGCCGGTGCCGATCGCCCAGACCGGCTCATAGGCGACGATGGTCTCCGCCATCTGGTCCTTGCTCAAACCCGCGAGGCTCCCTCGCACCTGGCTTTCGAGCACCTTCTGCATCTGGCCCGCTTCCCGTTCCGCCAGCGTCTCCCCGACGCAGACAATCGGCCTAAGCGAGGCCGCGTGGACGGCTGCGGCTTTGCGGGCAATCAGCGCGTCCGGTTCCTTCTGATATTGCCGCCGCTCCGAGTGGCCGAGGATGACGTAGCGCACCGAGAACTCCTTCAGCATCCCGGCCGCGATTTCGCCGGTGTAAGCTCCGACGTTATGCTCGCTCATGTTCTGCGCGCCCAGCCGGAGGTTGGAATCGAGGATCGCTTTTGACACCTCGCACAGCGCGGTGAACGGCGGGCAGACGACGATGTCCACCTCTTTGACGTTGGCCAGCTCGATCTTCAGGTTGCGCACCAGGTCGAGCGCCTCCGCCACCGTCTTGTTCATCTTCCAGTTCCCGGCAATAATCAGTTTCCGTTCTTTGTTCATAAATCATTCATCCTTGCGCCTTGGCTCCCTTGCGTCTTTGCGTTAATTCACTTATCTGATAACGCGGCCACGCCGGGCAGGACCTGGCCTTCGAGGAATTCCAGGCTCGCCCCGCCGCCAGTGCTCATGAAGGTCACTTTGTCGCCCAGCTTGGCTTTGTTCAGGGCCTTCACGCTGTCGCCGCCGCCGATGATGCTCTTGGCGCCGCTCTTCTGTGTCACTTCCGCCACGGCCCGGGCGACGGCGAACGTGCCTTCCGCAAATCGTTTGTCCTCGAATAGCCCCATCGGGCCATTCCACAGGATGGTCTTGGCCTGGGCCACTTCGTCGCAATACGCCTTCACGGTCGCTGGGCCGATGTCGAGTCCAGCCGCGTCATCCGGACAGTTCATGTTCGTGCTGACGCGCAAGTTCTGGTAATCAATGATCGGCTTGCCCTTCTTGTCTAGTTTGTCGGTCTTAACCGGCACTGCGACCACGTCGTCCACCGGCAGCAGGAATTTCACCCCGCGCTGTTTCGCCTTGGCCAGGGCTGACTTCGCGATATCCGTCTTATCCGGTTCGACGAGCGACTTGCCCGTCTTGTAACCCTGCGCCAGGCGGAACGTGTAAGCCATCGCCCCGCCAATGAGGAGCGCATCCGCCTTGTCCAGCAACCGGTCGATGACCTGAATCTTATCCGAAACCTTCGCCCCGCCGAGAATCACGACAAAAGGCCGGGCCGGCTCCTCCAACTCCTCGCCCAGAAACTTCAGCTCGCGCTCCATCAGCAGACCCGCCGCGCACTGGCCACCGCGCTTTGCCACCACCCGGGCCACGCCTTCGGTCGAAGCATGCGCCCGGTGCGCGGCGCCGAACGCGTCGTTGACATAAACGTCGGCCACCTTGGCCAGCTTCTCTGCAAACGCCGGGTCATTGGCCTCTTCCTCGTTGTAATAGCGGGTGTTCTCCAGCAACAGCACGTCGCCCGGCTTCATTACGCCAACCGTCTGCTCGACCTTTGGGCCGATGCAATCATCCGCGAACGCCACGGGGCAGCCGAGCAGGTCCGCCAGCTTCTCCGCCACCGGGCGCAGCGACATGGACGGCTCGCGCTTGCCTTTGGGCCGGCCCAGATGCGCCGCCAGGATAAGCTTCGCACCCTGCTCAATCAGAAGTCGCAACGTCGGTAGCGTCTCCACGATGCGGGTCGCGTCAGTGATGACCATCTGGCCGGCTTTCTCTTCCATCGGCACGTTATAATCCACGCGCACAAACACGCGTTTGCCGCGCACATTCAAATCTCTAACGGTCAGTTTTGCCATAAAATCCAGTCTTCCGAATTAGGGGCGCAGAGCATACCTAAGCGGCGCGATGAGTCAAATCCATTTCCCAACTCCGTGTCAATTTAGTCCCATGCGCACACTCCCACCAGGTGGCGGCAGGCATCCTGCCTGCCGGTCCGGGCGGCATCTTGCCGCCCGGACCGGCACTCGAAGTTTCAAGCATAGCAGCCAGGCCAACGGCCATGCCGCCGGGGGTTGACATTGAAGCAGCCCCGCAGTCGGTAAGGCCCCGGCCCCCGCGGCGGTCCTCCGCGCGGGAGTATTGGCAGTGCGAACGATGTGCCAGATTTCACCGCCTGTGCCAATCAGACGGGCAAAGGCAGCAGGATTAAGGCGGAAGATACGGCCGGAGGCTTAACCCTGTCAGCACCGGGCCGTTACGGGGGCAGTCCCAAAGCAGGTGCCTACCAACGCCTTTACTACACCGTCACTACACCGTCACTACACCGTTACTACACCGTTACTACACCGTTACTACACCGTCATATGTGCCTATATTCGCCGGGGTTGCCCACTTGTAGCAGGGGAGGCGGTGCGGCTAAAGCGCGGCAATTCACCAGAGCACTGGTTTGCCAGCCAAATCCTTCGTGGCCTATGGATCAAGGCCGCATGCGGCGGGAGACACAGAACGTTGAGGAAACTACATAAGCCACTTGAGCTGCTTTACTTACACGAGTCGATAGGGCGAACTTAAGTCGGCCGTCTGGCTGTTCGACAGCGGTTGAGCTCAAGAGGGGCTCCGTCCTTTGGGGCGAAGGCGGCAGAGGCGCTCGATCGGATCAGGAGAAGGCAAGAGACCCCTTGAAACACCGCGCGACCGCCTGGCATACCCGAACCTCCCGGATGAACTAACTGATGAACGTTTGCGGCTGCGCCCTGTCCCTTTCTTGAACAAGCGCGGCCCAGCGCGCGCAGTTTTGGGTTGGCGGCCTGGGAAAACTCTGATTGGCTATTCAATAATGAAAAGTTTGTTACGCAAAATGGTGCCGGCATTGCTCCTGATTTCCCTGATGAGCAGCCCGGTCTGGGCCCAGAATCGCATCGCCACGGTTGATCTGCGCAAAATCTTCGACAACTACTGGAAGACCAAACAGGCCGACGCGGCCCTGAAGGATCGGGGGGCTGACCTCGAAAAAGACCACAAGACCATGCTCGACGATTGGAAGAAGGCCAAGGACGACTATCAAACCTTGCTCACCGACGCCAACAACCAAACCCTCTCAGTCGAGGAACGGGAGAAGCGCAAGAAGGCGGCCGAAGACAAATTCAAGCAAGTCAAAGAATCGGAAGATGCCATTACGCAGTATGACCGCCAAGCCCGCGCCAACCTCGACGAACAGCGCAAGCGTATGCGCGACCGGATCGTCGAGGAAATCCGCACTACCGTTAACGGTAAGGCAAAAGCCGCCGGGTATGCGCTGGTATTCGACACTGCGGCCGAGAGTGTGAACAATACTCCGGTTGTGCTTTATTCCAACAACGAGAACGACATGACCGACGCCGTTCTGGCCCAGCTCAACGCCGGCGCGCCGGCCGAAACGCCCAAGAAGGAGGAGAAGCCAGCGGAGAAGAAGGACGAGCAGAAGAAGGACAAGAAGTAGGCGGTCCCCGTTCTCAGAGACTCAGTCCTGGCTCAGCCGCTGCACGAGGCGCTCGCGCCGACGACAACCGAATCCTGGCTCAGACCGGGGATTCCCGCTGCACCCAGGAAGTCGCGTACTGCGTCAGTTCGACGCCGCCCTTCAGGTTGAGCTTCTGCTTAATCTGCTCGCGGTAGTACTCGACAGTCTTGATGCTCAAATGCAGTTGGCTGGCAATCTCCTTGGTCTTCTTCCATTGCCCGATGAGCTGAAACACCTCCAACTCCCGATCACTGAGCCCCTTGAGGGGCGGCTGCTGGATGTCCTTTTGCCCGCCGACCTGATGCTTGAGCATCTGCGCGGTGAGCGCGTCGCTCACATAGACGTTGCCGCTGAGGACCCGGCGAATCGCCGACACGATTTTATCCAGGGCATCCCCTTTCATCAAATAGCCGAGCGCGCCCGCCCGAAAGGCAATCTCGGCGTAAATCATCTCATCGTGGGTGCTCACGACCAGCACCGGCAACCCGGAATACTGGGCTTTGATGTTGCGCATCAGCTCCAGCCCGCTGCTGTCTTTGAGTGAAATGTCGGCGATGACAAGGTCCGGCTTCAACTTGCCAATGGCGCTCAGGGCATTGGTGGCATCCTCCTCCTCGCCGCAGACCATGAGGTCGCTCTGTTGATTAATGAGCTGGGCAATCCCGTACCGGACGACCGCGTGATCATCCACTAGCAGGATCCGCTTGCGGATATCCTTCATCTGACTTTGTTTGGCTTGGGCCATGGTTATCTCAGTCGTCTTGCGGCGTCGGCGGCCACGCCGGGCATCAGCAAAGCCCCGGGCACAACCAACCACCCGACTTCGCGCGCCCCGCCCGGCCATCGGCCAGGGCGGGCAGCACGCAATCTCACGCGTTCAGCCGCAGGTTACGAGCCAATCGCAGCCATTCGCAATGCCAAAAAAGACCATCTGCCACCGACTCCACCGAAAGCTCGTCCGGCTGTCCCTGTTTCAGCCAGGCTGGACCAGGGAATGAGACAATCACCGCCCCTTACTTGACTGGCGCGGCACTGCCCATAGAATCTCGTTATGTCATTTAAGAGCAACCCGGGGAGTGTCGAGCCGCGTCGCGCGCCTTGTCTATGAGAAGACCCTCCGTCCTGGTCATCTTCCTGACGGTCTTCATTGACCTCATCGGGTTCGGGATTATCGTGCCCCTGATCCCGTCCTACAGCGAGCACTTCGGCGCCCGCGGCATCGTTATCGGCGTCATCTTCGCGTCCTATTCCGCCATGCAGTTCATCTTCGCTCCCATCCTGGGGAGGTTGTCGGACCGGCATGGCCGCCGCCCCATTTTGCTCCTCAGCACCGCGGGGGCGGCGGCGTCCTACGTCCTGTTCGCGCGCAGCACGGGTCTGGAGAACCATAGCGCGGCCTTGTGGCTGATGGTGGTGTCGCGGATGTTCGCGGGCATGTGCGGCGGCAACATCACCGTAGCCCAGGCCTATATCGCCGACATTACACCGCCGGCCGAGCGCTCGAAGAAAATGGGCCTGATCGGCATGGCCTTCGGGCTGGGGTTCATCCTCGGGCCGTTTATCGGCGCCGAGAGCCTGCGGCACCTGGGCGAAACCGGCCCCGGCTGGGTCGCGGCGGCGCTGTGCGCGGCGAATTTCCTTCTGGCGCTGTTCATTCTGACGGAGAGTCACAAGCCCGATTCCGCCCAGGCCGCCCCCCGGCCCCACCTTGACCAATGGGCGCACACACTCCGCCAACCCAAAGTCGGTTTCCTGGTCATTGTGTTCTTTCTGTCCACGTTCTGCTTTAGCTGCTTCGAAAGCACGCTGCCCCTGCTGGTGGGCGCCAACTTCCATCTGGACTTTGTACGCGATGCGACCTCGGCCAGCACGGTGGGCTACCTGTTCGTCTATTGCGGTCTGATCGGCGCGCTGGTGCAAGGCGGGGCCATCGGGCGGCTGGTGAAGAAGCTGGGCGAGCCCAGGCTTATAGCGCTGAGCCTCGTGCTGACCGCCGCCAGCTTCGTCTGGATTCCGTTCATCAAGGGCGCCTCGCAGCTTTCCTGGAAGGGCCTTCTCCAGCACGACGGCTTGCCCTGGGTGTGGCTTCTGCTGGCCCTCGCGCTCTTATCCGTCGGCACCAGTCTCACGCGACCGCCATTGTTCGGCCTGCTCTCGAATTTGACGCCCGCCAACGAGCAAGGCGCGACCATCGGCGTCGCCCAGGGCTCTGGCAGCCTCGCCCGCATCCTCGGACCGGTTTTCGCCACCGCCCTGCTGCCCTGGTCGCCTCCTCTCCCCTACCTGATCTGCGCGCTGGTTCTGCTCGGCACCACGGCTTTGGTCGGCCAACGATTGTTTCACGGCAGCCAGCCCGCCACCGACGGCAAGGCCGCAAATCTCGCGAATTGAAAACCCTTCCGCTCCAGCATGCGCGAAGCGTTCGGAAAGGCTTCGCAGCCTGCGCAAATTCCTTGTGTGCCCGCACCGGTTCCATTTCCCATTTGCCATCTGCCATTTGCCATCTGCCATCCTCGATTACGGCGATGCTGCTCTGCGGTCATCGCGTCTCTGCGGTTCCCTTGGACGCGACCTGACACAACCGACACAACAAGGTCCGTCCTCAACCATATGAAAAGAATGAGCCCGCTGGTCACTTGGATGCTCTGCCTCGCTCCCCTGGCGGCGCGCCCGGCAACTTCGCCGAACCCAGCCGCCTTGAGCTTCGGAGTCACCGTGAAGAACGGCCTGGCCGCCTCAGCCAAGGATGGCCGGCTGTTCATCATTCTGGCCAAAACGGCCAATCCCGAACCGCGCCTCACGCTCGACCGAACCGGCCTCGATGCCCCTCAAGTCCTCGCACGTGACCTCAAGGGTTTCGCCCCGGGTGCAGTCGCGGTTGCCGACGCGAGCGCCTTTGCCTTCCCGATCACCAACCTGGCCGGCCTGCCTCCGGGGGATTACTTTGCGCAGGCATTGTTTGATTCCAACGCCGACCTGCGTCTGCCAGATGCGCCAGGCAACCTTTATAGCCTGCCGAAGAAAATCCACTTCGACCCCGCGCTGGGTGGAGACTGGAAGCTGGAGCTGACCAAGCAGGTTCCCGCGGAACAGTTGCCCGCCGAAACCGCGCAAATCAAGTTCCTCAAGCTTCAGTCCAAGCTCCTCAGCGACTTCTACAGCCGGCCGATCTTCCTGCGCGCGGGAATCGTCCTGCCTCGCGACTACGAGCGCGACCCGTCACGGCGCTACCCGTTGTGGGTGCGCATCGGAGGGTTGGACACGCGCTATACTGATGTCCTCGGCGTGATGGAGAAAAAATCCGAGTTCGCCCAGACCTGGCAAGCCGACAACACGCCCCGACTGATACTCCTTCAACTGGACGGCGCCGGCCCCAACGGCGACCCCTACTACGTCAACTCCGCCAACAACGGTCCGTTCGGCGATGCCCTCGTGCAGGAACTTATCCCCCAGGTTGAGGCTCGGTTCCGCGCCCTCGGACAACCGCGCGCGCGCTTCCTCTCGGGAGTCTCTACCGGCGGCTGGGTCTCCTTCGCGCTGCAGGTCTTTTACCCGGACTTCTTCAACGGCACCTGGTCCTCCTGCCCCGATCCCGTGGACTTCCGCGCGTTCGAACTGCTAAACATCTACCAGGAAGATAACGCCTATGTGAACCAATACGGCTACGACCGCCCGAGCGAGCGCAGCCTGAATGGCGACGTGAAGCTGACCATGCGCCGCGAAGTCAGCGTCGAGAACCTGCTGGGCCGCGGCAACAGTTACACCCTGTCCGGCGGGCAGTGGGGCGATTGGAATGCCGTCTTCGGCCCGCGCGGCGCCGACGGTCTGCCCGTCCCGTTGTGGGACTCGCAGACCGGCAAGATCGATCACGCCGTCGCCGAGCAATGGAAGAAATACGACCTGCGCATCGTGCTGGAGCAGAACTGGACCACGCTCGGCCCCAAGCTGCGCGGCAAGATCCACATCGCCGCCGGCGAGGCGGACGGCTATTTCCTGAACAACGCCGTCCACCTCCTGGATAAGTTCCTCGCGAGCGCCACCCCGCCCTTCGAGGGCAAGATCGTCTATGGCATGGGCAAAGGCCACGGCTGGTTCGACCTCTCCCTCCGCCAGATGCTCGACACAATGCAGGCAGCCGCGGCGGCGAACTAGCCGGCCCCCGATTCCACATGGGGAAAATACGAAGAGAATACGAAGAGAATACGAAGGGAATACGAAGACAACACCCAAGCATCGCGCTAGCATCGCGTAGGAATGGCGCTACCATCACGCTTGCAGCACGCTTGCTAGCGGCTAGCGGCTCGCGCACTTTGGCCTGGCGGCGGGCGAAGATTGAGGCAGGGTTTCCCGATGCGTGGTTGCGCCGACTCGAGAGCGAGGCCCGCCTTCGCCGGGTCACAAAATCCCATCTTGTGCGCACGAGCTTGGAAAAAGCCCTGGGTGAGGGCAAAGAAGGCGCCAAGGTGTCCTGCTACGATTTGGCCCGTGACCTGGCCGGCAAGGTGAAAGGGCTGCCCAGGGACCTGGCCACCAACCCGGCCTATCTGAAAGGGTTCGGCCAGTGAACGGCGGCGCGGTGCTCCCTGTCGTTGGCATCGACAGACGTTGGGCGGGCAGCCCAGCCCCGTCGGGGCGACATGTCTATAGCACGCTATCTTCCAAGAGAGTCATCCCAAGCCCCGTCGGGGCGGCGCATTGACGCCATCGAAGCCGGCAAGCTGTCAACCCCGGATGCCGCCCGTCTCTTCTCTGAACTGCGTATTCGGGAGGGCGAGCGTCCTCGCGAGCCCAACCTCTCCAGACATTCATGAATCCAGGGCTCGCGAGGACGCTCGCCCTCCCGGATCAGCGGAGGAAGAATTGGGCGGCGGAGTCGGCGAAGCGCAGCCCCTCCCGCGTGAGCTGAAATCGATCGGGCAGGAGGCGCCCCCTGCCCTGCTCCACCAACTGATTCATGTCCTCCGCCCACTCGCGGCGCAGATCGTAACCGGTCACCTGCTGGAACTGTTCAAAGGGCCAGCCGGCGACCATTCGCAGACCAAAGGCCGCTGTCTCCCCGGCGCGGGCCAGCGGTGCCAACTCCTCGCGCGATTCAAGCGGCCGCCGGCCTTGCTCAAGCTGCTCACAGTAGAGCTGCGTGTTGGAGTGGTTCTTTGTGCGGACGCCCCGAACGTAGGTGGTTGCGCTCGGGCCCAGCCCGTAAAAAGCGCCTCCGCGCCAGTAGTTAATATTGTGGAGGCAGGAGCGGCCAGGAAACTCGACGGTTGATGGTTGATAGTCGATAGCGTCGGTGCGGGCGAAGTTGGCGACTTCGTATTGCTGGAAGCCGGCGTTCGCGGCGCGCTCGACCAGTTCCTCATACATGGCGCAAGCCAAATCCTCATCGACATCAAACTTGCCGGCCTGGAGCTGCTCATACAGGGGCGTGTCTTCCTCGTAGATCACCTCGTAGGTGGAGAGATGCTCGCTGCCCATCGCAACCGCTTCGGCCAGAGTCCCGCGCCAGTCTTCGAGGGTTTGGCCGGGGATGGCGAACATCAGGTCGAGGTTCACATTGCCGAAGCCCGCCTGGCGCAGGATGTCGAATGAGTCGAAGGCCATCTGGCGGCTGTGAACGCGCCCGAGGCGGTCGAGCAGAGTGTCATCGAACGATTGCACGCCCAGGGAAACGCGGTTGACACCGCCGGATCGGAGCAGTTTGGCTTTGTCGAGCGACAGAGTGGCCGGGTTGCATTCGACCGTCCATTCGGTTACTTCGGACAGCGGGAGCCGCTCTGTGGCATGGAAGAGCTGCTCCCACTGGCGCAGGTTGAGTAGCGAGGGGGTGCCACCGCCAAAGAAGATAGTGCGCGGCCTGAGGTCGGCGGCGACCCGTTCGAGCTCGCGAATGAGAGCACCCACATAGCGATCAATCTGCTCACCGCTGGACGGCTCGGAATAGAAGGCGCAATAGAGGCACTTGCGCACGCAGAAGGGCACGTGGACATAGAGACTGGCAATCGGCTCGGCAGAGGACTCGGCCATAGCCGAAGGTAGCCGCAGGCGGATCGGCTGGCCAATCGAAAAGCCTGCCGCCCGCATGAGCCGCGCCGGCTCAAATACCAGCCAACGGCCTACGCCGGGCCCGGGCGCAGGCGCTGGACGTTCTGGGCTTTAGGACCTTTTTCGCTTGCGACAACGTCGAAGCTAACCTCCTCGCCCTCATTCAGCGTCTTGAAACCAGCCCCGACAATCGCCGAGTGGTGGACGAAGACATCCGGGCCGCCATCCTGTACGATAAAGCCAAACCCATGCCGGTTATCGAACCATTTTATCTTGCCACTGGCCATAGCTCACCTCTCCCGAAGGGTTGAGCGCGCCAGACGGAAGCAGCGACTGCGACCGACTGAAAGTTCAGTCTGTGACCCATAATCGCTTCTGGGACCGCCTGCGCCTCGAACTTGGCCCGAGGATACCGGGCTACGTTAAGCCCGTCAAACGTTTGTTTTTAGGCGTTTATCCTTCGGCGGGTTGGGAGCGCTTACTCGAACTGTAGGGCCTGATCGAGAAACTGGGGCAGGTGGTTGAGAATGGCCGCCTCGGTAACAACCAGGGTGGCGCCGGCAGCCCGGGCAGCAGCCTGCGACTCCGTCGCGCTTTCGCCGCTAAAGGCGATCACCGGCAAGTGTTTGGTGGCGGCGTTTTGTTTGAGGCGCGCGACAGCGGCGCAGACGTTGTCTCTGGTGGATTCCAAATCAGCCAGCACCAGCATGGGTTTGGCCTGCTCCGCGCACTCCACCAGCCGGTCGGCATCCGCAATCGCCTGGACGCGATAATTCATGTCCTGGAGCCGATTGACGAGCTGGCTGCCTGGCAGCAACTTCTCATATAGCACAAGCGCAAGCGGTTCCGTCATGCCGTCAGCTTGGAAGAGGCGGGGGCGCATTGCAAAAGAATTCGCGCGAACAGGCGCAAATGCGCCAAATGAGGGGTGTTTTTGTCCCCATTCCCTGGGGCGCAAATCGGAGCTTGACTCTTTTCGGCGAAACACCTAATCTTATGACTAGAACGGTATAGATTGCTGGCTCGCCAGCGCGCTAAAGTCGGAAGAGCTTAATCTGCCGACTTTTTTGTTCCCCTTAAGGGACTGCCGTTCACGATTTATGAACGCCGACTTTTTAGCTGTCTTGGAATTCTGGGAACGCGAAAAGGGCATCAACCGCGATGTCCTGAGCGCTGCAGTCCAGGAGGCGCTTTTGTCCGCCGCCAAGAAAGCTGTCGGGCCCGCGCGCGAATTGCGCGTGGTGATCGACCAAAAGAGCGGTGACATCCGCGCCTTTGCCAAGCTGGTGGTGTCGGAGAAGGTCATCTCCAAGCATGACCAGATTTCCGTGTTCGATGCCCGGCGGATCAAGCCGGAAGCCCAGCCTGGTGAGGAGGTCGAGGTGGAAGTAACGCCGGTGGGTTTTGGCCGTATCGCGGCCCAGTATGCCAAGCAGGCCCTCATGCAGCACATCCGGCGCGCCGAAAAGCAGCTTATTTTCACCGAATTCAAGGACCGGGTGGGCGACATCATCAGCGGCACGGTCCGGCGGTTCGACCGTTCGGACGTGCTGGTAGATTTGGGCAAACATGAGGCCCTGCTGCCCAATCGCGAGCGCGTGCCGACCGAGGAATACCAGGTCGGCGAGAGAATCCGGTGCTACGTCAAGGCCGTCGAGGAAGGCCCGCACGGCCCGGAAATCATTCTTTCCCGCTCCGACCCGCGCTTCGTGATCAAGCTGTTTCAGCTCGAAGTATCGGAAATCAACGACAACACCATTGAAATCAAGGGCATCGCCCGGGAACCAGGTTTCCGGACCAAATTGGCGGTCTGGACCCGCGACGAGAAGGTGGATCCGGTGGGCGCCTGCGTTGGCTTGCGCGGCCAACGGGTCAAGAACATCGTGCGGGAACTGAACAACGAGAAGGTGGACATCATCCGCTGGGACTCGAACGTGAGGAATTTCATCACGAACGCGCTGGCCCCGGCCAAGCTGAAAGCCTTCCAGATCGATGAAGCCCGAAAAAGGGTCAGAATCACGGTCAGCGAAGACCAGCTTTCCCTGGCCATTGGCAAGCGGGGCCAAAACGCCCGGCTGACCGCGAAGCTGACCGGCTGGCAGGTGGACATCGAGCCCGAAGTGGTGGTGACCAAAGGCTTCGAGGAGAAGGTGGCCGAAGCGGTCGAATCCCTGGCGGCGATAGCTGGGATATCGCGGGAGCAGGCCGACGTGCTGGTGCATCATGGCCTGACTCGGCTGGAAGATTTGTTGCAGGCGGATGAGAGCGATTTGGCGGGGATTCCGGAACTTGGCGATCAAGCCCCAGCCATTATGGAAGCGGCGCGCGCCGAGGCGGCCCGGCGCACGCTTAAAGTCGGCGAAACGCCGATTTCCGGCTGATTATGGCGCTGGCCCCGCAAATCCTTATAGTTTAGGATCGAGCCCATGAAGGCTGTGTGGCAAACAGGGCCCGAAGTGATAGAGAAATATGCCCGTTCGGATATACGACATTTCAAAGAAGCTCGGCTTGGACAACAAACAAGTTCTGGCCAAGGCGAAAGAACTGGGCCTTCCCGCCGCGCGGGTCGCCTCCAGTTCGCTCGATAAGATTACCGCCGAATACCTCGAACAGCAGCTCATCCTGGAGCATCCGGAACTCGCCGCTCCGCCCCCTCCTCCGCCGGCTCCGGCGGCACCTCCCCCAGAGCAGGCGATCGCCATTCCCGTAACTCCACCGCCGCCCGAGGCTGAGCCCGTCCAGAAGCAGGAAGTTGTCGCAGAGGTGGCACCGGCCCCGGTTGAGCCCTCCGTCCCCGCCCCCGAAGTCTTGCCGCCCGTGGAGCAGGGGGCAGCGCCCGGCCCGCCCGCCGTCATAAGCGAACCGCCGCCGGAAGCTAAACCCGAGCCGGTCGTCGAATTGCCCCCACCGCCGCCAGCACCTCCGCCACCGCCGCCCCGGCCCAAGGTAGGGGATAAAGTCGGATTCATTCAGTTGCCGCCCAAGCCGGGAGCCAGGGCCGCCGAAAAACCAGGCGGCCTCAAGCCGCCGGCGCGGTCACCGGACCAACGCAAGACCGACTTTATCCGGCGAGGAGATATTCGCGGTGTGAGGCGCGGCTTCGGCGCGCCGGCCGGCCCTGCTATGCCCGGAGCCCGGTTCCCCGGCCAGCAAAAGGGCGCCGGCGTCGCGAAATCCGCCGAGCCGCCAAGCGCCGGGCCGAAAGTAGTGCTCCCGACCGATGCCCAGGTGATTTCCATCAAGCCGCCGATTGTGGTTCGCGACCTGGCGGAGCAGCTTAAGCAGAAACCTTTCAAGATTATTGCCGACCTGATGGAGGCGGGGGTCTTTGCGAGCGTCAACCAGGCTATCGACGATAAGGTGGCGCAAAGAATCTGCGCTAAATACGGCTTCCGGTTCGAGGTCGAAAAGCGCGAGCGCGGCAGCGGGCTGGTCCATACTCAAGTCAAAACGCTCGAGCTGGATGTCGAGGACAAACTCGCGGACCTGGTCCCGCGCGCGCCAGTGGTGACGATCATGGGTCACGTTGACCACGGCAAGACCAGCCTGCTCGACGTGATCCGCAAGTCCAACGTCGCCGCCGGCGAGGCCGGCGGCATCACGCAGCACATCGGCGCTTACACCATTTCTTTCCCCCACCCCGAACGCAAGAAGGAGCTGGCCCAGATCACCTTCCTGGACACACCCGGCCACGCCGCCTTCAGCTCCATGCGGGCGCGAGGGGCAAACGTGACGGATCTGGTGGTGCTGGTGGTGGCGGCCAATGACGGTGTCATGCCGCAAACCCTCGAGGCACTCAGCCATGCCCGCGCGGCCAAGGTGCCGCTGTTGGTGGCGATCAATAAAATGGACCACCCGAACGCCAACGCGCTGAGGGTTCGCCAGCAATTGCAGGACAAGGGGCTGGTGCCGGACGACTGGGGCGGCGATACGATTTTCGTGGAAGCGTCCGCGCTGACCAAACAGGGCGTTGACAAGCTTATTGAAATGATTCTGCTCCAGGCCGACCTGCTGGAGCTCAAGGCCAACCCGAACCGGCACGCCAAAGGCAATGTGATCGAATCCGGCCTGGAGCCGGGCGGCCCGACGGCAACGGTGCTGGTGCGCAAAGGCACCCTGCGCCTCGGGGACGTGATCATCTGCGGCCATTATTATGGCCGGGTGCGGGCGCTGATCAACGAAGAGGGCAAACGCCTCAAGGAGGCCGCTCCTTCGGTCGCGGTGAAAGTCCTCGGCTTGAACGGCGTGCCGGAAGCGGGTCTGGAATTCAGCGTCGTCGAGGACGAGAAGGCCGCGCGCGACCTGGCTGAGCAGCGCGCCCAGGAAGCCAAAGCCCTGGGCCAGGAATCCACCCGCGCCAAGGTGACGCTCGAGAACCTTTTCGACCAACTCGCCTCGACCACCTTCAAGGTTCTCAAGATCGTGGTCAAAGCCGATACCCAGGGCTCCGTCGAGGCCATCGTGGACGCCCTCAAGAAGATCGAATCGGACAAGGTATCAATGGAAGTCATCCACAGCGCGGTCGGCACGATCACGGAGTCGGACGTGGCGCTGGCCTCCGCTTCGCATGCCGTCATCCTGGGCTTCCACACGCGCATTGACAGCGGTG
>Ga0182021_10004689_pt1 | contig 16101 bp, 6 predicted proteins | sample 612E3MmetaG_FD_120493 | JGI IMG/M metagenome (GOLD analysis project Ga0182021, IMG submission 120493) | Permafrost microbial communities from Stordalen Mire, Sweden - 612E3M metaG (Illumina Assembly) | ecosystem: Environmental > Terrestrial > Soil > Wetlands > Permafrost | place: Sweden... | reverse complement strand
GCTCGTACGTTTGCTCCGCGCTTCTTTCAGACCCTCCGTCGCCGGAACGCCCTTGCGCTTCGCTACTACTTCACCTCCATCAGGTTGTAGAGGGGACTTTCACCCCCGAGCTGTCGAACATGCCCGGCACACGAAACAGTAAAGGGCAGCCCGGAAGGACTGCCCTTTTGACCACTACTGTAGCAGGCGAGCTTTGCCCGTGCGGGGGCGAAGGGCGTAAGTTATTGAGGGGGCTTGGAAAATTCTGTGAGGCCGGGCGTCACCGAAAATCAGGGGGCACGGGAAGGCTGGAGAGGAGGCCTATCACAGTAGGCTTGGGGTTGCCTACGGGAGCGGTGGGGCCTGCGGCGTCAGGCAGAACTTATCAATCAGGCTGCCACATGTGAGCAACGGGCGTGATACGGCCAGTTGACATGACGGGGACGTCACGGGAGTGATGTTCTGCGCCGCCACCCGGAGCTCTGTACGAGTAGGCGACGATTCGCTCAGCGGCGCTTTACGATCCGTCAGTCGGGGCGTCGTGAGGGCAGGACGTCTTGGTAGATGCTGGCGTACGGATGCGGCGCGTTCCTCCGCTCCGGAACTTCCCTCCCCATCCTGGTGTCCAACCTCCATGCTAGAAGTCCGCCAACTCACCAAGCTGTACACCGGCGTACCAGCCGTCGATCGCGTCAGCTTCGCCATCAAACCTGGTGAAATCCTCGGCTACCTCGGCCCCAACGGCGCAGGGAAGAGCACCACCGTCAAGATGCTCATCGGTCTCCTCGAGCCCACCTCGGGCCACATCGAGTTCCGCGGACAGGAGATCCGCCACGACCTCAAAGCCTACCAGCGACGCATCGGCTACGTGCCCGAGGAGCCGCACCTGTATCCGCACCTCAGCGGCCGCGAGTATCTGCAACTGGTCGGGCGCCTGCGCGGCATCGAGCGACGCGCGCTCGAACCCAAGATGGACGAGTTGCTCCGCCTTATCGGCCTCTGGGAGGACCGCCACTCGCCACTTGCGGGGTACTCCAAGGGCATGCGGCAGAAGGTGCTGCTGATGGCATCGCTGTTGCACGATCCCGAACTGCTCATCCTGGACGAGCCGTTCAGCGGCCTGGACGTGAACGCGTCGATGATCCTCCGCGGCCTTCTCGATGCCTTGGCCGCGCGCGGCAAGATGGTGCTCTACAGTTCACACGTCCTGGAAGTGGTGGAGAAGGTCTGCAGCACCGTGCTGATTCTTCGCAAGGGGCGCGTCGTGGCGCATGATTCCGTCGCCCATCTCCGCGACCTCATGGAGAAATCCTCTCTCGAAGGCGTGTTTGCCCAGCTTACGCAGCCAGAGGACACCAACGCCGTTGCGCGCCGCATCCTCGACGTGGTGACCGCATGACAGCCCGCTTCGGCCGATGGCGCGAGGAAACTCACGGGCCGGTGTGGGAACTGGTGCGCCATTTCCTGGTGCGCTTCTTCGATAACGAGACGATCGCCATTCCCGGCGAATGGCAGAAGGCCGCAGTGGGCCTGTTCGCCGCTCTCGTGTCGGTAGCGGTCACGGCATCGGTGATCTATCGCGACCGATACATGGGGCTGCACGAAACGGCCTCCGTGACCTTCAGGCAGTACCAACAGGCGATCCGCGAAGACTTGCTCTCGTTCATCGTGCTCGCCATGGCGGTGACGGCGCTGCTGACGATTCTTCAATGGCAGAGCCTCTTCCCGAGCCTGCGCGACTGCCTCGCTCTGGCGGGCCTGCCGGTGAATCCGCGCGCGATCTTCGCAGCGAAGGTCGGCGCCGTGATGCTGATTTTCAGCGCGTTCGTGGTGAGCATGACCGGCATGCCGGCAATCCTCTTTGCGGCGATTGTGACGTGGTACGCGCCGGGACACCCGAATGGGCTACTGTACCTTTCCGCGAATTTCGCCGCGCTAGCCGGCGGATGCTTCTTCGTGTTTTTTGCGCTGGGCGCGATTCAGGGAATTCTTTTGAACCTGTTCAAGCCGCATACCTTCGCCCGCGCATCCACGGTGGTGCAGGCCGTCCTGTTCGTGGCGGTCGTAGGCACCCTTCCGCTGATGGGCAGCCAACCCAAGACGGCATTCTGGTGGCCGCCTGTTTGGTTTGAGCGTCTATGGGAAGCGATTGTGAACGGCTCGCCGGCGCTTGGGTGGAATGCCCTGCTGGCGATGGCGATCCCGGCGGCCATCTCCGTCGGCGCATACCTGCTCAGCTATCACCGCTATCGGAAGATGCTGCTCGAAGCGCAACCGGGCCGTGCGTCGGCGCGCACGGCGGGAATGGGCGCCAAGCTGCTCGAGCGGTGGATGGTGGACCCGCGCGAGCAAGCCGCCTTCGCCTTTATCTGGAAGACGCTGTTGCGCAGCCGCAGCCATCGCCTATTCCTGCTCGCTTACGCCGGCGCGGCGCTGGGCTGGATTACCAAAGGCCTGCTGGATGCGCCGCCGGTGAACTTGCGCGACGAGGGACTTTACGGGCTGACCGTGGTCCTGGCGCCGATCGCCGTATCGGTGCTGATCACGGTGGGGCTGCGGTACCTATTCACGCTCCCGGTTATGCTCCGCGCGAGCTGGGTGTTCCAGGCGCTGGAAGCCGAAGGCCGTCCCGCGTGGGACCGGGCCGTCGAGCGATTCGCGATCTGGTGCGGCATTGCGCCTGTATTCGTGGCCGGGCTGCCGGCAACCATCGCGGTGCTCGGCGGAGTTCGCGGCGTGGCCGCGTCGGCGCTCGGCTGCCTGGGCGCGCTGTTGTTCTTCGAGAAATACTTCCGTGAATTCCGCAAGCTGCCGTTCACCTGTTCGTACCTGCCCGGCAAGCAACCCATCTGGGCGGTGATGGTACGGTTCGCCGTGAGCGCGTCGATGCTGGGGCCGATCGCACAGTTGTTCCTGTGGGCGTCGTTGGAAGCAACGGCATTCATCGCGCTCTCCACCGGTTTGGCGGCGCTATGGTGGCGTTGGCGCGGGATCCGGCGGCGCCTGTGGATGGCATCGGCGATCTTGTGGGATGAGCAGCCTGAAGCCGCCGTCCACCCAATCGATCTGCGGCGTGCGAAGGAGGACGACACGCCGCTTTCGATGGGTCCTATTCGGCTCCAAGTCCCAAGATTCGGGGAGAGCCTCACAGTGTCGCGCGGTCTGCTGCCGCAGGCGTGGCGTGAGGAGATCGACCAGGAACGCCGCAGCAGCGCGATTTGGGAAACGCTCTGGGAGGACGTGCGCTACGGCGCCCGCCTGATCCGTCGGAATCCGCTGCTGTCCGCCGTAGTGGTGCTCACATTGACCGTGGGCATCGGGATCAACGCGAGTGTGTTTACGGTGGTGGACGGTGTCGCGCTGAAGCCGCTGGTGAACCGCGATCCCGCGACACTCCTGCGCATTTGGCCCCTGAATCGGAGCGACCGGCACGAGCGTGGCGTCTCCTACGCCGAATACATCGCGCTGCGCGATCGCAACCGGTCGCTGCGCCAACTGGCGGCCTTTCAGTTGCTCCCGGCGCTGATCGGCGACGACGATTCCAGCGGCACACCGGCCCTCGCGGTGTCATGCAATTTCTTTCTGGTGGAGCAGCTTGAGCGGCCCCTCATGGGCCGCCTGCTCGATGCGGACGATTGCCGGACGCCCGGCCAAATGCCGGTGGCGATCATCAGCGAATCCATCTGGCGGAACCGGTTCCATGCCGACCCCGGGATCGTCGGCCAGATGGCGCGCATCAACAATCGCAACGTTCCCGTGGTTGGCGTGGTCCGCGACCGGACATCGTTATGGGTGCAGCCGGTGGGCGTTTGGCTGCCGTATACCTCACAGCCGTTCTTCGACGGCGACCGCAATTTCTTCCAGGAGGATTCTCTGTGGCTGTTCCTGGCCGGTCGTCTGGCGGCCGGCCAGACGCGGGCGTCCGCCAAAGCCGAATTCAACGGCCTGGAGCGCCAGTTGGATGTGCTGACGCCAGGGCGCCGGACCGCGGTGGAAACGTCCGACGGCTCATGGATCGAGATGTTCAACCTCCGGGCCGGGGCGCGCGAACTGTTCCTGATGACGTTCTTCTTCGGGGCGTTCCATCTGGTCCTGTTTATCGCGTGTGCCAACGTGGCTACGCTACTGCTCTCTCGCGCGGCCTCGCGGAGGCGGGAGATCGCCGTGCGGTTATCGCTGGGAGCGCCCCGCGTTCGTCTGGTGCGGATGCTGGTCACCGAAAGCTTACTGCTCGCGGGACTGGCCGGCGGGGTCAGCGTGTGCCTGCTGTATCAGTTGCCGCGTCCGCTCTTCCGGTACATTTCGCCCACCGCGCCGGAAATTCCGCTGCCGCCGGAATGGCGTGTCTTTGTGTATGTGGCGGTGGTGGTACTGCTCACGGGAATCGCAGCCGGCCTGGCACCCGCGCTGGAATTCGTCAAGGTGGATCTGGCCGCGGCTATGAAGGGCGCCGGCGGCAAATTGGGCGGCCCGGTGGGCAATAGCCGCGTGCGCGGATGGCTGGTGACCGCGCAGGTGGCAATGAGTATGGTGCTGCTGGTGCAAGCGGCGCTCTTGGGCAAATCGGAAGACAGCAATCTGCACGCCGATCCTGGTTACAAGCCGGCCAATGTGGTGGTCGCCCCGCTGCGCTTTCCAGACACGAACCCCGCTGCCGCACTAGCCCGGATCGAGCGAATCGCCGGCCATTTGCGCGGCATTCCCGGCGTTCGCAGCGTCACTGTCACCGACGACTTACCGATGATGGGCCGCGTCACTGCGCAGGTGCGTCCGCCGGATAGGCCGGATGCGATTCAGCCCATCGACATCTATACCGGCGGGCCCGATTTCATGAGCACGCTCGGTGTTCGCCTGGCCCGCGGCCGGGATTTCGACCGTAACGACAGGTTGACCGACATCATTATCAGCGAGACTCTCGCCCGCTCGTTCTTCCACCGCCGCGACCCGATAGGCCAGCGAATCGCCTTTCCCGAAGGCGCGCTCACTGTGGTCGGGATTGCCTACGATATCTCGCCGTTGCGCGTGGGCGGCAGCGACAATCCGGCCGTTTGGCGCACAGGTTTGACTCATCCGTCGCACGTATTTCTCTCGGTGCGCTTCGCCACGCCGGCGCTGGCCAGTCCGGTGACCGTGCGGAACGCCATCCGCCAGGTGGAACCGAACCTGGTGGTCGTCTCGCGCAATCTGCAGAAGTGGATCGACCTCGTGACCGAGCAGTTGTGGAACATGTTGACCCTGATCGTCATCCTGGGATTGGTAGCGACGGTACTCGCCGCCAGCGGCATCTACGGTGCGGTAAGCTTCGCCGTGAATCAGCGGATGCGCGACCTCGGCATCCGCATGGCTCTGGGCGCTTCGCGGACGGCGATCGTGCGCGAAGTCTTCTCGATGGGCGGGAAGCCGGTACTGCGCGGCCTCGCGATGGGAGCGTGGATCAGCGCAGCCATGGCCGCAAGCCTCCGCGAAAACCTGAAAGGTTCCATCCTGCGCATCGATGCAAGCGACCCGTTGATCTACGGCTCCGCGATGGCCCTTCTGGCCGTAGCGGCATTGTTCGCCATGCTCGGCCCTGCCCGCCGCGGCTCGCATAGCGACCCCCTGGACGCACTGAGATGCGAGTAACGCGGGCCTCCCGGCCCGCACTTCCCCGACAGTCCGGGGGTATCGCGAAACTCCGGGAAATTGACGACGAACGAGACTCCCGGGCGGATTAGGCGCCACTCGGACAATGCTGAGAGGCGGCCGGTGCGGGGCCGGCCTGGGCGGATTCCTTCCGTGAAACGCCGCTCACGGAAAGCACCTGGCTGGTTTGCCATACCGGACTTTTGGCAGGTCAACGCCCCCAAACGGCCATCCGGGAAGCGTCGGGATGCCACCCTTAAGTGAACCGTATTGGCTTTAGCCTGCATTTCGACCGGCGTCTTACCTCCGCCATCCGAATGGTCTGCGAAAATCCGGGGACGGACGAATGTGTCCCAAGGCGCGCACCCCCTTCGCCAAACACCGGGGTGCCCTCTGGGGATCAACCAGGTCAATGTGCGCGTTCCCTCCGGTGCGGCTTCCGGAAACAACGTCCCCATCGTCGTCAAGGTGGGTTCGGTGGCCAGCCCCGACACGGCAACGTTGGCGGTGAAGTGACGAAGGAGCTGGCGGATTCACAATCCGCCGCAGATTGGCAATCCGCCCCACAAACATAAGCTACAGTAGAGGCTTGCCGTTCGCTCTGTTCCATACTCCGGGTATTGCCGCGCCCGCCCTGGCCACGGTGGTGGGACTGGGCGGCGCCGCGCTGGGGCTGTGGCTCACCGGGCTGCGGCAGCGCGCCAGGGTGGTGGTGCCGTTCAGCGCGGGGGTGCTGCTGGGCGTGGCGGTCTTCGGTCTCCTGCCGGAACTGGCGGTGGAGCTGGGTTGGACCACCAGCCTGATTCTGTTCGCGGCGGGCTACGGGCTGCTGCGGGCCATCAACCGGTACGCCTATCCGGTTTGCCCCACTTGCGCGCACGATCACGATCACAACGCCTGCGCCACGGAATTGCACGGATTTGCCGGTCCACTGATCGCGGCGGCGGCGGTACACAGCTTCCTGGATGGCTGGAGCGTGGCGACGGTCCAGTTGACCGTGCCGCTGGGGCTGAGGGTGGCGGTGCCGCTGGCGGTGGCGCTGCACAAACTGCCGGAAGGGATCGCGCTGGGCGGGATTCTGCGGGCCGCGGTGAAACGGCGCGCGGCGGCGCTGGGCTGGTGCATGCTGGCGGAAGGGACCACGCTGGCCGGCGGCGTGCTGGGTCTGGCGATGGCGCCACACATGGGGACGGGATGGATCACCTATCCGCTGGGGATCGCGGCGGGCTGGCTGTTCTACCTGGGCTTCCACGCGGTGCACGAGGAGTGGACACGGCGCGGCGCGGGTCCGGCGTTTGCCTCGGCGCTGGCGGGAGTGGTAGGTGCGGCGGTGATCCAGAGGGGGGCGGAGGCGCTCTTCCGGTAGGAGGGGCGGGAGCGACTTTTCGACGCGGAGACGCCCATCCGCGGTCCGGGGAGCAATAGGTTCGACAAGAGGATCTACACTAGGGGAAGCGAATATGGGACCCCATCGTGCGGAAGCCGGTCTCTCAGCCTTGATTGAGAGCACGGAAGACCTGATATGGTCGGTGGACCTCGATCGCAGGTTGTTAACGTTCAACCGGGCAGTTCTGGAAGAGATTCAGCGGAACTATGGTGTTCGGCCGGCGCTGGGGTTGCGACTGGAGGACCTGTTGCCGCCGGCGCGCGCGGTCTTGTGGCCTCCATTCTACGAGCGTGCCCTGTCGGAAGGCTCCTTCCGGGCCGAGTATGCGCTGAACCATGGCCGGACCTTGGAGCTGGCTTTCAACCGAATCGTCCAGGATGGTCAAACGACGGGCATATCGGTATTCGGAAAGGACACTACGGAACGCAAGACGGCGGAGGCCGCACTACGGGACGCCGAGGAGAAATACCGGGACATGTTCGAGGGGGCCCTCGAAGGGATCTTTCGGATATCGCTCGAGGGAAAGCCTCTGGCCGCGAACCCCGCCCTCGCGAGGATGCTAGGTTTCGATTCACCCCGGGAGTTCATGGCCGAAGTCGCCGACACGGGCCGGCAAGTGTGGATGGAACCCGATGGGCGGTCGCAGTATTTGCAGCGGCTGGAACAGTACGATGTCGTCCGTGAGTACGAGTGCCAGTTCAAGCGCGTGGACGGGCACGCAATTTGGGTGTCGGTGAATGGCCGGAAAGTCTACGGAAAGGATGGACGGGCGCTCTATACCGAAGGCTTCATCGAGGACGTTACCGAGCGCAAACGGATGCAAGACGCGCTGCGTAGGTCGGAGGAGAAATTCGCCCGGGCGTTTCGGGGTAGTCCCGCCGCCATGCTGGTGGCCAAAATCGAGAGTGGAGGTCATCGGATCATCGATGTCAATGAGGCGTTTGAACGGGCCACCGGCTATCCGCGCGAGGACGTGCTTGGGCATTTCGCGCAGGAATTTGCGCTGTTCTCGGATCCCGGCGAATTCGAAGAATACCTGACGCAATTAGGAGAAAGAGGCCGGATTCGCAATCTGGAGTTTCACTTTCGGAGGAGATCCGGCGACATTGGCACGGGCTTGATTTCGGCGGAATCGATTGAGCTCGACGGCCAGCCGTCGATCATTGTATCGACCATCGACATCACCGAACAGAAGGCCGCCGAGCGGGACCGGCGGCAGAGCGAACGGCGGTACCAGTCGCTCTTCAACTCCATGCAGGAAGGGGTGGCTCTCCACAAGCTGATCCGTTCCGGCGGCGCTCCGGAAAACTACATTCTGCTGGACGTGAACCGGCGCTTCGAGGAGCTCCTCGGGATGCGGCGCGAGCAGGTGGTGAACCGGCTGGGGACCGACGTGTACGCGGCCGAAGCGGCTCCGTTCCTGAAAGAGTACGCGTCGGTTGTGGAGGGGGGAATGCCCCTTCAGCTCGAGACGTATTTTCCGCCCATGGACAAGCATTTCATCGTCTCGGTTACCGCCATAGAGGAGGACCTGTTCGCCACCATCTTTTTCGACATTACGGAACAGAAGAGGACCCAGGAGCGGTATCAGTTGATTTCCGAGAACACCGCCGACGTGATCTGGATGTGGGACGTGGAAGCAGGGCGATGTGTGTATGTCAGCCCGTCGGTAGAGCAGTTGAGAGGGTTCTCACCCGCGGAGACCATGGCTCAGTCCTTGGACCAGGCGATGCCCGGCGATAGCTACCGGATAATCGCCGCCGAGCTACAACGTTGCCGGGCCGCCGTGGAATCGGGCGACGAGAGCGCGCGCATCCAGAAGAATGAAATCGAGTTTCTCCGCAAAGACGGCACAACCGTACCCACGGCGACTGTTACGAGACTGGTTTCGGATGTGCGCGGAAAAGTACGCTACGTGACCGGGGTAACCCGGGACATCACCGACCTGAAACGCGCGGAAGCCGAGAAGGCCAGGATAGAAGACGAGCTGCGCCAGTCTCAGAAGCTGGAGAGCGTGGGAAGGCTGGCGGCCGGGGTGGCGCACGACTTCAACAACCTGCTGACCGTGATCAACGGGTACAGCCGGCTGCTGCTGGGCAAACTGAAGGCGGGCGATCCGCTGCGGAGCGGCCTGGAGGAGATCCACAAGGCCGGAGAGCGCGCCGCCGGGTTGATCCAACAACTGCTGGCTTTCAGCCGCAAGCAGATCCTGCAACCGCGCGTGCTCGACTTGAACCGCGTGGTGGACGACATGCGGCCGATGCTGGCGCGCCTGATGGGCGACGACGTGGAAGTGCGGGTCGAGTTGCAGGCGGCCGCGGCGACGGTCTGCGCCGATCCGCATCAACTGGAGCGGGTGCTCATGAACCTGGCGGCGAACTCCCGGGACGCCATGCCGGAGGGCGGAAAGTTTTCGATCGAGACGAGTTCCGTGGAATGGGACGAGAGCCAGGCCCAATCGCATCCGGGGGCGCCGGCGGGACCCTACGTCCTGCTGGCGGTGAGCGACACCGGCGAAGGCATGAGCGAAGAGACGCGCGGGCACATCTTCGAACCGTTCTTCACCACCAAGGAAGTCGGAAGAGGGACTGGGCTGGGGCTGTCGACGATTCACGGCATCGTGGAGCAGAGCGGCGGCTACGTGGAGGTCGCGAGCGAGCCCGGGAAAGGGACGACGTTCAAGATTTACCTGCCCGGAGCGGTGGACCCGCGCGCCGATTCCGTAGCTCAGGAAGCCGTTCTCGCGATGGGGGGCAAGGAGACCGTACTGGTGGTGGAGGATCAGGCGGCGGTCCGGGAATATGCGGCTGCGGCGCTCGAGTCCTACGGCTACCGGACGATCCTGGCGGCCAGCGCCGAGGAAGCCCTGGCGCTCTGCCAGCGCGAGGGCCAGCGCATCGACCTGATCCTGGCCGATGTGGTGATGCCGGGTTTGAGCGGGAGGGAACTGGCGGATCGGCTGAAGCAGCGCGGGCAGGAAATCAAGGTGCTGTTCATGTCGGGCTACACCGACGACACCATCGTGCATCATGGGGTTCAGCGGAAGGAAGCCCAGTTCATCCAGAAGCCGTTCGCACCCGAGCAGTTGGCCGTGAAAGTCCGGGAAGTGCTGAGGGCCGCGGATCGCCCGGCTCGCATCCTGGTGGCGGACGACGAAGCCGGGGTGCGAGGTTTTCTGAGGCTGGTCCTGGAAAGTGGCGGCTACCAGGTGATGGAAGCGTCCAATGGAAAGATGGCGCTCGAAGAGGCGCGGGCCGGACATGTGGACCTGATGATCACGGACCTGGTGATGCCCGAACAGGAAGGCATCGAGACCATACAGATTCTGCGCAAGGATCCGGCCATGGCCGACATCGGAATCATCGCGATTTCGGGCGCGCTGGGAGGACAGTTTCTGGAAGTGGCTCAGATGCTCGGCGCCCAGGCGGTGCTGAGCAAGCCGGTGAGCGCGGAACTGCTGCTGGCCAAGGTGGCGGAGGTGCTGAAATCGCGGCGGTGAGCGGCCGGGGGCCGCGCCCGTTCCGGAACAGGCCGGAAGCGCCACGGTTTATGCACAGGTTTGTCACATTCCGGTCCCCGTAAGTGTATGGACTGGCGGGGCGAAAAACCTGTTGAAAAAAGCCGTCGGAGGCGAAATGCGGCTGGCCTTTCGAGCGGCGCTCGCGATACAAAGGGAGAGTCCATTTGGCAATTGCGCAGCCGGGATGGCAAATCTCGGGGGAGGTGGTCGTCCTGGTTGCGCAGCCACCGACGCCTAGAAAACCATCTTCACCGCGAACTGAATCCGTCGCGGGTCCTCGGCCGAGACCACCTGCCCAAACGTGGGCGACCCTACAAAATGATCCGGCAGATTGAGGTTCGTCCGATTCAATAAGTTAAAGAACTCCGTGCGGAATTGCAGGTTGAGCCGCTCGCCGACGGCATTGCTCTTGACAATCGAGAAGTTCACCGTTCGCAAGCCCGGACCGTCGAGAATGCCGCGGCCCGCGTTGCCAAAATGCCCGTAGGGCGGTGTCGCGAACGCCGCCGTGTGGAACCACTCCCGGGGAGTGGGATTGGAAATCCGGGGATTGCCAGCCACATTCGGCCGGTCGTTGGCGCCGAAACCCAACTGTGAGATGCCGGTGTTAGTGTTGTCGTTATCCGGCAGCAGCGTAACCGTGAATGGCTGGCCGGTCTGGAACGTCGCCACGCCGAAACTCTGCCATCCGCCCATCCGGCGATGGCCCTTGAAAACCGGCAGATCGTACGCGTAGCCGAGCGTGAAGCGCTGGCGAATGTCGAAATCGGAGCGGCCCCGCTCCGCGCTCAGGTTGTAACTGTTCTGGGGGAAGTTCGGGTCTCCGGTGGTGTTGAAGAACCCCGAAGCGTCGTCGATCGACTTGCCATAGGTGTAAGACGCCAGCCCCGATAGTCCTCGCCAAAGGCGCTGCTGCAGCCGCGCTTGCAGGCTGTGATAGGTCGAACTGGCCTGCGATTCGATGATGTCGATTTCCGAGAAACCCGGGTTCGGCCCGGGGTTCTGTCGATGGACCGATGGCTGCGGCTGGTTGATATTGCGCGAATCGATCAGATGCGTGCCCTTCGATCCCACGTAGGCTATCTCCAACACCCGCGATTTTCCAAGCTGCCGCTGCACGCCGAAATTCCACTGCTGCATGTAAGGCGTGCGAAGGTCGCGTTGGAAAGCGATGGCCGATCCCGGATAGGGGAGCGGGAAATCGCTCGGGAACGGATTCGTTAACGACAGGTTTACCAGGCCCTGAATGGGGTAATAGAGATTGAAATTGTAGTAGGGTGGGCTGAAGTAGAGGCCTTCTCCGGGCGCCAGCGAGGATTGGTCGTAGTGAATTCCATACGCCGCCCGGAATACAGTTGTGTTTCGCCCGCCCGGCGACCACGCCAGGCCGATGCGCGGAGCGATGTTGTGGTAGTCCGGATTGTGGCCGCCCCTCGGAAATCCTTTCTGCCCCAGTTGGACCAGGGCGCCGGTTGCCTGGTTGTAGACCACGGCGCGATTGGCGGCGTCCACCGCCGGGGAGTTGTACTCGTATCGCACTCCCAGCGTCAGCGCCAGGTCCGGACGGGCCCGCCAGGTGTCCGTCGCAAACCCGCCATGGCTGCGGCCGCGCAGGTGCTGCGGATTGTTTTCCGTCGCCCCGCCGGTCTCCGTGGGAGCGCCCAGTAATAACTCCTCCAGCGGGTTGCCCAGCAGCAGACCCGTGAAATTGAAGAACCCGTGGGATTCGATGTCGCGGTAGGCGTTCTGCTGCAGCAGGCGCAGGTCGAATCCGAACTTCACCAGGTGCCGGCCCCGCGTCCAGGTGGCGTTGTCGGCGATCTGCCAGGTGTTGGTGGTTCCGTGCTCGGGGCTGGTAGGCTCATCCCCGATGGGCGAGAAGCCATTCACCGAGATCAACGTCAATCCCCAATCGCGCGGATTCGTCGAAAGCTCCGGAAGACCGAGCTGGCGATTGATGCTGGTACCCTGGCCCTGCGGGTAGTCGCCGTTCGAAACGCGATTCAAGGTCAGCCGCAATTCATTGACCAGCGTCGGCGAAAAGATGTGCGTCTCGCCCCAAGCGGCGTTCTGCGAGCGGCTGGGAATATGCAGGCCGTAACCCGGCACCGAGGCGTCTCCCGGCGATCCGGCGAACGGGTCGAACAAGTTGTCGTCCACGAAGCTATAGCGTGCGAAGAGGTCGTCGGATCGCCTGAAGGAGTGGTCCATTCGAACGTCGAAATGGCCGACATTGCGGGTGAGCGAAGGCGAGGATACGAAATTCGCTCCAGCCACGTTGCGGTTGGGTTGAGGATAGAGCGCCGCAATCGCCAGCCCGATGGGGTGCAAGTAATACCGCGGAATCTTGCCGCCGGGGATGGGCTGCCCGGTAGTTGGGTCGATGGCCCCCAGGCCGCTCTGTGAAAAGTCGCCGGCGCGCTCGGCCGCGGTTGGCACATTCGCCAGCAGCGTCTGCCCGGCCGCCATCCGCGTGCCTTCGTAGTCGGCGAAGAAGAATGTCCGGCTCCCGGCCAGCGGCCCGCCCAGCGTGGCGCCGAACTGATGGCGCCGGTACTGGGGCGCCGGCTGGCCGGAGGGCGCGAAAAAGTTGCGCCCATCGAGCGCGCCGTTGCGCAGGAACTCGTAGGCGGTGCCGTGGAACTGCTTCCCGCCGGAGCGTGTGACTACGCCGATCTCCCCGCCGGCGTTTCTGCCGAAACTCGTGTCGTAGGTGGAAGTCGAGACCTCGAACTCGCGGATCGCGTCCACGGGCGGCGTCACGCCGACGCCGTTCAGCTTGGGATCGCCGTTGTAGGCTCCGTCCAGCAGGAAGTTGTTGGCGTCCTCGCGCGCCCCGTTGACGCTGATGGAGAAGGCGCCGCGGACCGATCCCGCCGAACCTTGCGCCGGCGGCGTCACCCCTGGCAGCAGCAGGCAGAGCTGGTAGAAATTGCGCCCATCGAGAGGCAGGCCCAGAATCTGCCGGTTGTCGATCACGCCGCCCATGGCCGTCGATTCCGCCCGCACCAGCGGCGCCGTTCCGGCCACTTCGATGGACACCTTGCCCGCCATGGCCACGCCCATTTCCACACGTACATCCTGGTCCTGGTTCACCTCCATCGTCAACGTCCGGGAGTATTTGAGAAAGCCCTGGCGTTCCACTTCCAGACGATACTCGCCGGGCGGGACGGCGGCGATGGTGAACTCTCCGCGAGCGTCGCTGACCGCGTTCCTGCGCCCGCCGGTTTCCTGGCTGGTCAAGGCGACCGCCGCCGCCGGCACATGCCCGCCGCCAGGGTCGGCAACTACCCCGCGAACGACGCCCGCGACCGTCTGGCCGTGCGCGGCCGCGAACCAAATGAGGACGGCGACGGTGAATCGAAAAAGGCTCATAGCGCTGGATTCTGCAATGCCCCCATGATAACTTGTGCCCATCGGAGCCGCGAAGAACTGACAGACGGAAGCGTCCGTCCTCGTACTATGTGGGGCAGGATTGTATCCTGCGGCGGATTTTCAATCCGCCTGCCGCCCTTCTACGCACCCGCCGCAGCCGCGAAGAATCGCCACCACCGTTTGCGGCTTGCCGCTTTGCGGGCCAGGCGCTTTCGCCCGCCAACCGATCCTCTCTTCGGCCCACCGCCGGCGGATAGCCCGGTGTATCCTTAGAATCGTATCCGGAAATCAAAATAGAAATCCCGGAAGGAGCTGTTGTATGTACGTTGGAAAAATCAAAACCGCCGTTTGTCTCGCGGCCGTCATGGGGTTTGCCGCGTCCGCGGCGTTTGCGCAGATGGGCCGCACCTGGCCATCCGAGAAGAAGATCGTCCCCGATCCGGTCACCGGTCTTCCGCTCACGTTTCTGACCAGTACCGATGGCGGCTACAGCCAATCCAAGATCTATCAGACCCATCGGCAGTGGACCTCCGATGGCAAATGGCTCATCTTCCGGGGCGTGCGTGAGACCGGCCCGCAGGCCATGGCGGTGAACGAAGAGACCGGGCAAATCGTGCAGGTAACCGAAGACGGCTTCTCCGGAATGCTGTGCGCCGGCAACAAGACCATGAAGCTCTACGTCCTGTCGGGCGGTGGCGGCCCTGGCAGAGGCCGGGGTCCAGCCGGTGCGCCTGGCGCTGCCGACGCCGCTGGCCGGGGTGCCGGCCGGGGAGCCGGCCGCGGTGCCGGAAGGGGCGAGGGCACGCCGCCGGCCGCGCCGCCGGAAGGTCGAGGCCCGGTCGCCAGAGTCCCTGGCCCACCACGCCAGATCCTCGAAATCGACCTCGCCAAACTCTTCGCCGACGTGGCCGCCAAGACCGTGAAGCCGGCGGCCAATTACACCCGCGTCTGCGGAACCATCCCAGGCACTCTTTTTGTCGATGGCAACATGGGGCTGGATGCCAATGACGACTTCATGTACTTCAGGGTGCAGGGACCGGAAACCGAGCAGCTCTCCCCGGGCCAGACGCTCCTGCCGGGTTTCGGCCCGCGGTTCCGTCAAGCCACCAGCGGTCTGCGCAGCATGAACCTCACGACCGGCGAAATCAAGTTCATCGTCAATGTCGGCTTCGGCATCGGGCACGTCCAGTCCAATCCGTGGAAGGTCGGCGAGATCGTCTTCTGCTGGGAAACCGGTGGCAAGGCGCCGCAGCGCACCTGGGTTGTCAATGCCGACGGCACCGGCTTGCGGCCCCTCTATCCCGAGGCGCCCTACGAATGGATCACCCACGAGGCCGTCATCAACCAGGATGAAGTGGTCATCGCCATCCTCGGCCACCGCTCCATTGCCAGCGCCACGGCTACCTCCGATTGGGGCATCGCCGGAACGTTCGAACATCCCACCGGCACGGCCATCGTGAATTTGCGCACGCGCGAGATGCGGATTGTCGGGCAAATTCCCGCGTGGTCGAAGGGCCGCTCGGACTGGCACGTGGCCGGATCGGTCGACGGCCGCTGGGCCTCCTCCGACGATTTTCAATTCGAGGTCTGGCTCTATGATCGCCACAGTGGCGAGATGAACCTGCTGGCCGGTCCCCAGAAACAGGGTGCGGATCACATTCACCCCACCTTCAATGCGGATGGCACCAAGATCGAAATCCAGTCCGCCCTGATCTCCAAGGACAACAAGGGTCTCAATATCTGCGTGGTTCCGGTGCCCAAGACCTACCTCAATCGCACCTATAGCCTCAAGACGCCCGAATAACGTGTGATACTACTACATCTTCAAATCTTCGCAGCCCGCGATGAGTTGTGGGGCAGGTTGTTAACCTGCGGCGGATTGTGAATCCGCCTGCCGCCCTTGGATGCGCCCGCCACGACCGCGGAGAACCGCCACCACTCGTTGCGGCTCTGCCGCCATGCGGGGCAGGATGGTATCCTGCAGCCGATTGGGGGCGCCCTCTGGGCCCGGCCTGGCTCTGGCAACCTTGTACCGCCGATTTCGCAGGGTGAGTCTCCCAAGTTCGGTTGCGGCCTTGCCGCACGCCGGCGGGATTCCTAGTGTAGTGCGGCATGCAGAATGACGATTATGTCTGAACTTGTGGGGCGGGCTATCCAGCCCGCGGACCCGCTTTCCAGCGGGTCCAGCCGCCTGGAAAGGCGGCTGCAGGCAAGATTG
>Ga0182021_10004688_pt1 | contig 16102 bp, 21 predicted proteins | sample 612E3MmetaG_FD_120493 | JGI IMG/M metagenome (GOLD analysis project Ga0182021, IMG submission 120493) | Permafrost microbial communities from Stordalen Mire, Sweden - 612E3M metaG (Illumina Assembly) | ecosystem: Environmental > Terrestrial > Soil > Wetlands > Permafrost | place: Sweden... | reverse complement strand
TCACCTCCTTATCTAAGTGGTGACAGACCAATCGTTTGGTAGAACTAATAGGACTACGTCTACGTGGTGGACGCATTCATCCTGCCGCTAACGCGGCAGGTATTCTGCTAGGTTTTTTATAAATCCTCGCCCAAGAAGTAGCAAGCGTTAAAACTACTTTTGTTGAGGATAGTCTTTAGAATTTCCTTTTTTCAATATTGTCGCATTTGGTCCGCTACGTGGTTTACCAGCCTATTGCTGCTTGATAATAAACTCGGCCATTACCGTATTCGTGGGTGAATGCGAAGACTGAGCCGTCACTCCACCGTGCTATAACAGTTGAGTCATTGCTCATAGAAGTTAATGCGTAGCAGCTGTATGCGTCTATGAAGTATAGTTGGTTTTGAGTTAGAAGCGAGGTGCCGAAGGGATTGTTCACAACCAAATTTGCGCTTCCGCCTGAGTTTACGAATTGGGCGCTGCCAAACCAGTCTTGCAGAGATGTAAGGTTATCTCCGCTAGTTAGATAGGGCCACATATCTTTGCAGTAAGTTGAAAAGTAACATGGTACACCACCGATAATGACAACGTTCCCGCCACTGTTAAGGTAGTCTTTTACAAGTTGGTTATCTTTGGGTTCAACTGCAAACCAAGCTTCAAAAACAACTAGGCTGTAGCTGGAAACTGTATCTTTTTTTGCTTGAAATCCAATGTCATGCGAGCTATGCCGCTTGCCTAAAGTGCTCAAAGAATGTTCCTCTGTTCTTACACTGGAATGATTTCTTCACGATCAAGGCAATTAGACGCGTACAACAACGCGGCTTTGATGTCCTCTTTCTTTAGATCGGGATAGTCTGCCAATATCTCGGTTTCCGTAACCCCGTTTACTAAGAGGTGAATAATAAGATTAACAGTGATACGAGTACCTTTGATGACTGGCTTGCCAACCATTATTTCAGAGTCTATAATGATCCTGTCCATGAGATCTTCCATTTAAATCACCTTTTTCTTGTGAACCCATACCAGCGAATATGTTATCGACTCGAAAGTGCATGAGTGTATACAACCAAGTTTAAGTTTGATTAAAAGCTGACCATCTGTTATTTGCGCCTGTTTTTCCTAACTTGCCTTTTTTCTTCTTCTATTTCTTCGTCGGAAATTTTCAGTTCTTTTTCATCCATCATTTTGAAGATGCTGTCCCATTCTTTTTTCAAGTCAGGAATCTCAAGCTTCTTCATTATGATTGTGTTGCCTTTTCCGTAGACTAGAAATTTGTTTTTTGCTTTTATTCCCATTTGCTTTCTTATAGATTGTGGAATTACAACCTGCCCTTTTTCGCTGATTGTAGTAACTTGGGGGTCCTCTATCATAAGTAAGAATAGTTTACTTTCATACTACTATACATTATTTAGAAATAAACAATTACCAAAGGGTTGGACAAAGTTTTTACATGTAGAATGTTATATGATGTTATGTCAGATAACTTGGTGTAATATATGGTAAAGAATGTTATTGATCTGGGCGAAAAAGAAAACAGAGTAATCAACATAGTGAAAGCCAAATATGGACTCAAAGACAAAAGCCAAGCCTTGAGCGTAATTATCAATCGCTACGAAGAATGCGAACTCGAGCCTGAACTAAGACCAGAGTTTGTTAAAGAGATAGAAAAAACTCGCAAACACGGCAAATTCCTAAAGATAAAAGATTTTCCCCAAGAGTATAATCTAAAGTGATCTCTTGTACACTCTAGAAATCGAAGACACAGTTGACAAGGCATTTAAGAGACTTGCCAAAAAGGATAAGAAGCAATTAGAAGCTGTGTCAAAGAAGATTGAGCAGATTTTAAACAACCCTCAACAATTTAAGCCTCTTAAACATCCTCTTGAAGGCTTGCGAAGAGTCCACCTAGGCTCTTTTGTGCTTATTTACGAAGCATTTGAAGAATCCCAAACCGTCCGAATCATCAAATACGCACATCACGATGAAGCCTATAAGTAATCTCTCTCACATCGCAGTTTTCTTCAAGTCCTCTGAGCACAAAATTCTGGCAGATAAGAACCAAAAGAGCACGCGCTCAAAATCGGCGTCAAAGAATGTTCCTCTGTTCTTACACTGGAATGATTTCTTCACGATCTAGAGCTTGTCCATTTTGAAAAAGATGGCACAAAAAAATTAAGGTGTGCTGCACCATCTTGTTTTTAGATTTTGTATTTCTTTAAAGTGGGGGTCGTCGGAAAATAAGATGCATTCATGAATTTGAGCGGTCGCAGCGATTACGCTGTCTGCCATCGGTATTGAATGTATGCTTCTAAGTTCTGCGCTTTTGACTGCCGTCGTATAGTCCACATCAATAATTTGAAAGTCTCTGTTTATAGTGTTGCTTCTTAGGGCTGCAACGTCCTTTCCTTCTCTTTTCAAATTAATGCCGTGTATCTCATGAATTGTCAATGAAGAAACCATCCTTTCTTTAACTGACCTTAATTCTTCTTTAAGTTTTCTTAAAAGCTCATTGTTCTCTGAGTAGAAATATTCGACAAAAAAACGGGTGTCATATAATCTTCGTTCAGGCATCCTGATTCCTCATTTGGTCCAGCATTTGTTTTAACTCGGCAACGTTGCCTTTTCCAGCGCCGCTTCCAGCGAGATCAAAAATGCTCGGGCTCTTTTTTATTATAATCATGCCGTCTTGCTCCACAATCTTTACTTTGGAGTTTTCTTCTATGCCAAACTTTCTTCTAAGTTCCACTGGAATAGTGACTTGCCCCTTCCGTGTAACAACAACTTCAGTCATACCATCACCATTGTACAACTCACACCAAAGTACTACTTAACTTTTCTCCAACACAACCAACTAACAACCACAAAATAAAGTCGGCAATCCTGATGAACTTTTGTCATTAATCTGGGATCTAAGATCGCGTTCTTTTAATTTAGTTTGAAGTAGATCCGTCTGTTGTTTTTGCCTTTGTTTTCAGTTTTCAAAAGCTCCAGTTGTCCTATCTCTCTCAGGTTTCTAACGTGAGTACCGCCATCTGCACTTTTATCTACTCCGACGATTTCAACTATTCTAAGTGAAGGAAAGTTTGGAGGAAATGCCTCTGCCATCTTTACTATACCGGGTATCTTGAGCGCTTCTTCTCGAGGTAATTCATACCATTTCACAGCAACATCAGTTTTGAATAATTCATTTGCCTTAACGAGGTACGTTTCCAAGAGGGTCCTGTCAAATTTTTCGAGACTAAAATCAAATCGGACATGATCTTCCTCAAGCTGGTTGCCCGTTATAAGTGCGCCTGTGCCTTTATTCAGTAAGGCTGTGAAGACGTGAGCAGCAGTATGACTCCGCATAAGCTTATACCTTCTGTCCCAGTTCAAAACGCAATAGACATTGTCGCCCGGTTGAAGACCAACTTGATCCACTTCATGGGAAATTTCCCCTGAAAACTTGCCCACGTAGACAATATTGAAGACCTCGGATCCCCTGATTATTTTGCCTGTGTCATTTGGCTGACCGCCACCTTTGGCATAAAAAATTGTTTGGTCCAAAATTACATATCTACCGTCCTTTACAGAAACGACAGTTGCTGGAGATTCTTTCAGGTAACTGTCAGCTAAGAATAGCGCTTTTGTCATGAATCATCAGGGCTATTCTTTCTTTAAAAATGCTATATCTATTTTTTGCATATATTGTGCTAAAGAAAAAATATGTTGCGGGCCATTTCCAGAAATATTTCAGCATTTCCAGAATTTTTCTGACACAACCTGCAAACAATTCAAGTTCTAAAACAAAAAAACAAACCAGCTTGAAACAAAAAACAACCCAAAACAACATTCACAAAATCGCAGATAGTGAAACATCAACGGATAGATTTTGACTCTAGTTTTTCTTTATTTTGTTTCTCAGGATTGAAGGAATTATTGCTAGGGCGTTTGCGAATGCTAGCCATAGGTAGGTTGTTCTTATGCTTTGGAGGAACAATTCTTTGCTCGTGGTTAGTGTTGTGGTGTATCCTGCGGCTACTTGAGTGACTAGGGTGTACGGTATGGTTAGGCTCATAATTAATATTGCAAGGTTTAGACTGACTGCGAAGCCTACGTTTAGGAAGGTTGAGCGGATTGCTGAGCCCACGCCTCTTTCGTCCGCGGGACACGCGGTCATAACTGCGCTCATGTTTGGGCTGCTGAATAGACCCATCGATACCCCAAAAAGAACCATGTAAACTAAAACGGTCAGGTAGGATGTAGTCATGCTTACGGTTGAAAATAGCCACAATGAGAGGCTGGAGAGTGCGATGCCGCTTGTTGTAAAGGGTAAGTGGCCATAGCGGTCGCTGAGTTTTCCACTTATTGGTCCAGCGATAAGAAAGGCGAGGTCAAAGGGGATAATGCGGATGCCCGCGTCCAATGGGCTGAGCCCCAAGACGAGTTGAAAATAAAAACTCAGAAGCACCAACACGGCACCCCAAGCAAGCCCGTTGATTAACAGCGCGACGAGGCCTCCGGTATACTCACGAATTTTTAGAAGCTTAAAGTTGACCAGTGGATTTTGACTTCTATGTTCTTGAAAAAGGAAACTCGCAAACGTGACTATACTGATGACCACAAACAACGCTGTCAGTGTTTGGCTTCCGATGCCATAAGCTGCAAAAGTCAACGCTAGAAGCAGGGTTGAAATCGAGATTGTAAACAAAGTGAAACCTGCCCAATCAATTTCAAGGAACTTATTTTTGCCTTGGTGATTTTGACGAGGTGTTGTTTCCTTTATGGTTTTATAGGCCCATATTGTGCCAATTATGCCTATGGGTATGTTGATGTAGAATAGTGCTCGCCAATCACCAAGAACTGAGATTATTATTCCGCTCAGCGTTAAGCCTGCCATAGCTCCGAATCTAAATCCCAGGTTGTTTATGCCCAAGGAGTAGCCGAGTTCGTAGGGTGGAGTAGCGTCGGTGATTATGGCTATGCTGCTGGTAAGTATGATGCCTGCTCCCATGCCTTGGATGATACGGAAAATTATCAGCTGAATTGGATTCATGGAGAGACTGGTAAGGATGGAGCCGATGGTGAAGATTAGGAAGCCACTGGTGTATACTCGTTTTCTGCCGTAGAGGTCGGCGAAGCGCCCTGTAAGAAGAAGGATACCGATTGTGCCCATTATGTAGGCTTGGCTTATCCAGATCCCTTGTTCAGCATCCGCTCCGATAGAGTGAATAACCTGGGGGAGGCCGATTATGACTATTCGTGCGTCGATTCCCGCCATTAGAACGCCGATGGTTGTTACAGTTAAGACTAGCCACTTATACTTCAAAGCCGAGGCATCTCAAAGATTGTTCCACCATGCATTTGAAGCTCGGTTTAAAGGTTACCCAAAGAAAAACAAAAAGCAAACTCAATTTTGGTAATTTTTAGCAATTTCGGCTTATCTTAAATTGTTTAGAAATGTCTAAAAATGTCAAATAATGTCAATTCATGTCAAATTATGTCAAAAAATGTATCAACCTGCAGAGAAATCAAGCCCCATATCAAAAAAGCAACCCAAAACAACCTGAACAAAAAAACCATTTAGAAATCATTAAATAGATTTCAAGGAGCATCTGTATTATGGATTCTCACAACAAAACAATTGCTGGAGCTTTGCTTTTCGTCGGCGGTTTACAATTCATTGTGGCTATGATTGTTGCTGAAGCGGTTTACCCAAATTACAGTATCTCGGGAAACTACATCAGCGATTTAGGAGTGTGGAGTAAGCCTTCGGCCATAATTTTTAATCCATCAATAGTCTTGTTAGGATTAACGATTGTGATTGGAGCATATTTTATTCAACGCGAATTCAGACTGGGCGCAATCACAGGCTTATTTGTCTTGGCAGGTGTAGGTCCAATTGGAGTCGGATTATTTCCAGAAAACACGTTTTTGGCTAATGGCGTTCCTATTATTCACTCCATCGCCGCAATCATTTCCTTCGTTTTTTGGAGGAATAGCCGCAATTGCTTGTTACAGAATTACTCGGCGTCCTTTTAGGTATTTTTCGGTGATATTGGGTGTTGCAACACTTTTGGCTTTGATTCTTTTTGCCACAACAAGACCTGATTACTTGGGAATCGGCGTTGGCGGAATGGAAAGAATGATTGTCTACCCAAACCTCATTTGGACCATCGGCTTAGGCGCAAACCTGATGCCTGCCTACATTAAACAAAAAGAAAACTAGCAAATCAAAACACAAAAAACAAAACTTTACTCAAAGATTATCTTCTCTTTTGCTCTCCTAAGCATCCCTCTAAGCGTCATTATGTCCGTCGATGGCTTCTGAATCTATCCGTCATTTTCTCATTGTCTAATAATATCTAATAATGTCCCTACTCAAAACCAATGTAAACACCAAATCATAAACACTCAAAACAAAGAGAACAAGAACTATACAAAACCGTTATCAAGAGATTATGATTGTTGTCAAATAATTCAGTTTTGAATTATTTATTAGGCGGATAAAGTCAATTCTATGGCGAGGCGCATTTCTGTGAGTTTTGAAAGTAAAGAGGCAAAGAACATGCCGACAGAAGAGTTGGAGAAGCATATTGTTCAGTTTCTTAAAGAGCAGAACATGTGTGTTCTTGCTACTTGCACTAATGGGGTTCCGCGAGCAACTCCGATTGAATATCACTCTAAAGGAATAACCATGTATTTTATGGGAGAACCAGGAACAAAGATGAAAAACATCGCAGATAACCCAAATGTTAGCGTAGGCATTTTTCTGCCATACACAGGATGGGATAGTGCTAAAGGTGCGCAGATCACTGGAAAAGCAACAGTTATCTCCAGAAACAGCCCTGAGGAATTCAGAGAAGGCTCGGAAGCATATCAATGGGAAAAGACCGCCAAAGAACTAAACATAAAGATGTTTCCTAAGTCAGTGGAATTAATCAAAGTTGAACCAGAGAAAATAGAATATGTAGATATGTCATTGAAAAAACTAGGCTATAACCCCCGACAAGTCTACATATCAGTTAAGTAAAGACAAAAGTTCAATCTTCCATAGGATATACTTCATGCTCTGAAAAATGGTAAGGTTAATAGTTATAAGATTCGTTGGGCTATTAACTGTAGGGATTTGTTATGAAAGTGAAAATTAAAGAGAACGGTCCTATTTTGTTAGAGTCGAATGGGCATGCAAAAATAACGCAAAATAGACAGGAAAAACCAATCCAAGGCTCTGTTGTAGCGTTGTGCCGATGTGGCCAAAGCAAAAACTTACCCTTCTGCGATGGATCACACGTAAAAGCCAACTTCAAAGCTGAATCAGCAGAAATCGACATCTAAACGATAATTGAGTTTCAGCCCCTTCAACAATCTTTCTTTCAAACAAAGGCTACGAAAGAATTCGCAAACTTCCTCAAGTATTTCAGAAATCAAGATGAGCTGTGCAATAACAATTATACCACACGAATCACTTACTTTGTTTGGGTTATTTTATGTTAAGATATGCAGAGCCTAAAGAACAGTATATTTCAGACCTAAAAATTACAAAGATTTTAAGCACGGTACCACACGATAAGGAATTTTATTTTTATGCTGAATTTGGTCGCTACACTGGTGAAGCTGCCACAGATTTAGTAACATTCGCTCAAAAACTTGAAACGATAAATGCTGATTCAGTCAACTTTCATTTTCAAAGAAATGATTATCAAAACTGGATAAAAACCACGGTTGGGGATAATGTGTTAGCTGAACGAATTGACCATATAAGCCGACTACTTCCTATTGAGGACTTGAGGAAGGAACTAGTCAGCACAGTGCAAACTCGAATCGCTCAGCTTAAACTTCAACACGGCCAAATGATCCGATCACAATAAAGCACGGCAGGTCGCTAAAAAATCCCAAATAATCGGTAATGAAAGTTTACAGAAAAATCCTTTTCAAAACTAAATAGTTACTCTGGTAGTCGGCAGACGCTAATTTCTTTGTTGAACCGTTGCAGGTCATTATCTTGAGAGTAAATTAGGTCAGCTTTTTGATCAAGAGCTGTTGCCGCTATTAAGGCGTCGGGTAACCTTCCCCCTTTTTTTGCTCGCAGATTCGCAGCCAGATCAGCAATCTCAAAGGTAACTGACACTATCTTGAAGCTATTGAGGGTTAGGTCATTTAGTAATTTTTTTACTTTTAAAGCTCTGTTTTTGTCCTCAGCCAAATAAAAGCCAGTTAGAATTTCAGCCACTGTTATTGTTGAAATCAAGCCTTCATTTTCAGACTTCATAAATCCATGTAATATCTTTCCAACCTGGCTTGCTTGAGGTTCAATTCCTTCTAGATAGTAAATGACGATGTTTGTATCTAAGGCGATTTTCATTTTGGGCAGTCCCATTCTTCACGTACCTTTTTTTGGTAATGAACTGGGTCTCCAAAGACGCCCTTTCCAAGCCCCTTCAATTCGCCTAAGGGGTTGAAAGGCCTCAAAAGCAAGCCATCGTCAGTTGCATTTATTTCAAGTATAATTCCACTTTCGATATTGAGTTTTTTGCGGTATTTTTTGGGAATTACGACTTGACCCCGCAATCCGACTTTTATTTTATCTGACATATTAATTATCAGACAAATAATAAATAAACAAAGAAATAAACATTCTTACAAACCTACCCATGAACAAAATAACGCGCTTAATTCAACGTTTTTGAAAATTAGGAATAGTTAAATATTTACTCTATAAAGTTAGATTTATTGGAGAATGGTTTTTTGAGTCAAATTGTAACGTTCAAGTGTTCTGACGGTGTTGATATGACAACTTACGTCGCCACTCCTAAAAGTGAAGGTCGACACCCTGCAATCATTATTGTCCATGAAGCTTGGGGGCTTAACGACCAGATTAAAGGTGTAGCGAATAGATTTGCTGACCAAGGCTTTGTCTGTATAGCGCCTCATCTTTTCAGCCGTGACAAGGATCTAACGGAACAAGCAATCGAGAAAGCTATGATGCGGATGTGGCAAATTTCTCCTGAAAAACGCAGCGACCCTACCACCGTGCAGAACTTAATGGCGAGTCTGCCTGAGAATGAACGAAAAATAATGAACTTCTTCTTCGCAGGTCGAGAAAACGCTGAAAAAACAATGACACAGGACCTTCTTTGCTGCTTAAACTATGCTAAAACCTTGGAAGCGGTAGATGGGGAGAACCTTGGGATCACAGGTTTTTGTCTAGGCGGAGGCCTAACGTATCAACTTGCAACCGAATATCCATTCAAAGCAGCCGTTCCCTTTTATGGTGCAAATCCCAAACCACTTGAGGCAGTCGCGAAAATCAAGTGCCCAATATTTGGAATCTATGCAGGAGAGGACCTGAGAATTACCAGCACAGTTCCAGCCCTAGTAGAAAGCATGATTACTAACAAGAAAACGTTTCAAATGAAAATCTACCAAGGAACACAGCACGCCTTCTTCAACGAAAAAAGACCATCGTACAATAAAGACGCAGCGGAAGATGCATGGACCATGACTTTAGCTTTCTTCAACAAGTACCTCAAGGCGAAAAAGTGAGCACCAAACAAAACCAAAAAGATTCAAGTCTACTTTGGGACTGCTTCACCAATTGGTCCCAAACACTGGAAAAAACCTTAAAGCAAAAAGACACAACAAAGAAATCGTAGCGGGTTTATTCTAATAGGGTTCTAATAAGTAATGTGACGATCTACTTCACATTGAAAACGAATCTGTAGCGGTCTTTGCCAACCCTTTCAACTTTAAGAATCTCAAAATAGCCAATCTCTCCTGTGTTTTCGACATGCGGATCTTTACAGGGGGTTTTGTCAAACCCATCGATTTCCACGATTCTGATCTTTTCTATTGAAGAAGGCAATCTGGTCAGATCAAATTCTTTTTGTGCATCTTCCCTGTTCATAATATGTTTGCTTACCCGAAGGTTCTTCTTTATCACCGCATTGACGTCATCCTGCAACGCTGCTCGGTCAATTTTCCTCAGATCTTCTTTGGTTGCAATTTCCATTCTTCCAAAGTTCTCATCAAACTTGGCAATGATGAATTTTGCATCGGGAAATCTGCTTTCCAAAATCCTTGAAAGAATATGTTCTGCAGTTTGAAATCTGCCTTCGATTGGCGTCATAAGATTCTGGTGATATCAATTTCTATTTAAGAATTTAGCCTAAAACTTAAGCGGAGCTACAATGTGAAATTCTTTGTCTTCTCTTTAAAAAGAAAAAAAGGGAAAATAAAGATCGTTTTATTGTTAGTTTTTACGACTTTTTTCTTAGTATAAGTAAGCCTACTATTGCGATTGCTATGATTATAGCGACTACCGAAGCAACCATCCCAATAGATACGCCAGACATCGTTGCTAAGTCCAACGCGGGGGACGCTGTTGGAGCTTGGGTTACCGATGGGGCGCCTGCGTAGAAAGCTGCTGTAGCTGAAGACCCGTAGTACGCTCCTGTCCCTGAGAAAGTTGCTGTAACAGTGAAGCCGCCCGGTATGTTTGGTGTCCACGTAAGGCTGTAGAAGCCGTTTGCATTGCTTATTGTTGTACCTATATCATAGTGGTTGCCATTGGAATCGGTGACTGATACTGTAACTGGAACACCAGTAATGTTGGTTGGCATTGGCTGCTGTTCGTAGACTGCTTCCATAAACTGAGTCATACTTACATCAGATACACATGGAAGACCGTCCGGGAAGTTCGCCGCTACTGCATTTTGCTGGGAACCTGCTGATGTGTCAGTGATTGAGCCACTGATCACTATAGATGATCCGAAAGCTTGGGCGTTTGTAGTTGTTTTTGTTGGTCCCATGCCATAGGCATATATCTGGTTGTCGTATCCGTTTAGAGCCATCAGGATGCCGTCTGCAACAGGTGTAACTCCCTCGTAGAATGAGTCTGTATTCCAGATTCCCTTTCCAGTAGTTGCGTTTACGCAGTAAAGTTGTGCTCCTCTGAATATTGGGTCTCCATGAGTGTCGCCAGTTTGCAGGTAGAGTTTTCCGTCTGCAACCGTCATTGAGGTGCCCTCAAATGGATAGTAAGTGAAACCTGGGAAATCTGCTCCGCTGTTAACTCCTTTGAAGTCCCATAAGTGCTGGCCTGTAGTAAGGTTGAAAGCATGAACTCCGTCTGTAGATAGTCCATAAAGAATTCCGTAAGCAATTTGCGAGTTTCCCGCGCTTCCTTCTGAACCCCATGGGTCATTGTCAGGTGTGGTTGGACCCCAGACCTTGTTGCCTGTGTTGACGTCATAAGCATACCACTGTTCAGCTAAGGCGTCGTATACTGTGTATAGGCCGTTTGCCATTGGTCCAATACTGTAAAGGTACCCTGTTGTAGGTCCAGAAGGCAGTGTTCGATTTTGTATCCACAATTGTTGTCCTGTCGTCGCGCTGTATCCTACTTCTGTTGTGTAGGTTTGGGTCGCGAAATAGCTGAACACTCCAGTTACGGTACTTGCAAGTATTATTCCGGAATTGACGCTTGCTATTGCCTCGCCCGGATAAGTCTGGACAGTGACGTTCCATTGTACGCCCGTATTCCAGTTAAGAACCGCCCCGATTGGTGGACTCCAAACCCAATTGTTTGAACTAAACAGTGGGATCGGTGGAGTGTATCTGCCGAATGTGCCGATGCATTGGGTTGAGTTCCACATAGCAATCCAATTGGTTCCGACAACGTAGTCTAGTATTTCACCGTTAGGTCCTTCTACAGTTATGCCGCCGGTTGTTGCATTGGCAACCTGTAGTATCTTTTCTCCTGTGTTAGCATCATACATGTCCCACGTACTTGTGCCCGTGAACCATAAGTAGGGAAAACCTCCTTCCATGTTAGGTGATAAATAGTTGAACACTTGACCAATAGAAATCCCTGGATAAGCCCATCCTGTCACTAATCCACCCATAGGTTGGTACACTGGTTGCGTGCTGTTTTGCCACCATAACGTTTGTCCCGTTCGTAAATCGACAGCATAAAATCCTTCTCGGGGGTTGGTAGGTGAATTGTAGTAAAGTACGCCGTTGATGATTATTGGCGGTTGGAACTCTGTTTGGTATGTCTTTCCAGTAAAGAAGTTGCTTGTGCTTGTTCCGCCGAATTCTCCACCTATTAAGCCTCCAGCCTCTAACGGCTTAGTCCACATGATGTGAGAAGTATTAGGTGCAGTAGTGAAGGCGTTAAAGTTTCCTGTGGCATTGTAGTTTGTTGAACCGAAAGTGGACGCACCTTGCGCTAGCCAATTTCCTGAAATAGAATACCACGCTTGATTCTGAGAATTGATCGGACGAGTCCAATAACTTGTGGGGAACGAAGACTGAGGCGAATTTGCTGCTAGCTGCTGCTGAACTGCCAGTGTGGTCGTGAAACTGCTCGTTGCATAGTAAACGTCAACTGGTGCCATAGTGGCAGGCGCTACTCCAGTTACGTGTTGGCCTGGAAAGATGAATTTGAAAGTGTAATTACCAGTTTGATCGGGCGTGTAATAAGCTAATGCGAATGAAGCATCGTTGGCTGTAAAGGGTCCAATAGTGCTTTTTATGCCATCAGGTTTTGTAATGTCTATAGTTAAATTTGTCCATCTGCTACCGACTAATCCTGATGCAGTAGGATTAGGTTGCCCCAGCCACATTTCTAGTGTTATTTGCTGTCCAATTCCAACAGGGTTTGGCGAAACAGCAAGGTAAGAATTGGTAGGTAGAGGAGAGGAGGAAGTCTGCGCTTTTGAATTTGGAATAGCCGTCATCATTGTGGAAACTGTCAAAAGCAGAATCAAAGCAACTGCAGATATCGTTTTTTTACCATTCATTTTAGCATTCTTTCTAATGAAATCGATAGACATTTCTTTCGTCTTCCTTTTTTCTTGTAAGTTTCAGATTGTACGTTGATGCTTTTAAGAAGAGGCAAGCAAGACTCTTGCTTTCAGAAAAATTTTAAAGCTTCAGCAGCCTTAATTGAATATAGGCAATATAGGGCTTATTGGAGAGGGGATGATGCTTCAGGTTGAAGATGTTCAGACTCTTACAGGATTTGGGCTCACTTTTCTTCAGTCGAAGGTTTACCTAACTTTAGTTAAATCTGGCAGCAGTAGTACAGTTAAAAAAATTGCAGAAAGGACGAACATGGCTCGGCAAGAAGCCCAGCGAGTGGTTGGTGAACTGCAAAGTATAGGTCTAGTAGAAAAGTTGCTTGTTAATCCTACAGAGTTTAAACCGGTTCCCATAAGTGACGGTGTTAGGTTTTTGATTAACCGTAGAGAAAATGCATCCCTGGAGCTCCAACTCAAAGCAAATATCCTGCTTAGAAATTTCGAAAGCAGGGGTCAGGAAATTAAAGAAAAAGAAACTGAGCCTAATCAATTTATTATCATAAGCGGAAAAGAAGCTATTATAAGAAAATCAAGAATGATTGTTGACAGAACCGAAGAGTCATGCAATATTATCGGTGGCTTGTGGAAGAATGTAGGTTATTCAGGCTCCCTCTTTAAAGAACAAACCACCCAAGCGTTAAAGCGGCATGTAAAAATCAGAATTGTGGCGGAAAAAGTTCCAGATATACAAGCAGTCCAAAAAACCTATGAACATTGTATTGAAAATCCAGATTTTGAAATCAGATTTGTTTCAACCTCAATATCTGCAATGCTGGGAATATATGATAGAAGAGAACTCCTTGTTAATACCTCGACTGAAAAACGCTTAGGCGATTCGCCTATGTTGTGGACAAATAACCCTGCACTCGTTGCAGTGGCCCAGACTTATTTTGATAAAATATGGAACCAAGAGGCTTCGCTTTTCAATCATTATTCTGGAAACGTCATAATAGCATAAAAGCGTGTTAAAAATACAAAATAAACTAGTAAATAACAATAGAGAATCAGAAATTTACATTATTACACAATTTTATCACGCAAACGTCGAACCTTTTGTCTCCAAATTAGAATTCTCTAGTTTGTTTTAAATATTTAAACGCACTAATTATTATGTGGGGATTAGTGTTGCTGGAAGTAGAACATCCATGCTTCAAAAATTTCCCCGATGAATGCATAGCATGCCCTGAATACCGCGAAACAAAGAAAGATCAGTCTTCACCGCTCATATTTTTTCCAGGGATGACGTATGTGCCAGACATGCCAAGAATCGTCAAAGAATGTAAACGGTATAACAAGCGCAAAGTTGAATATCTAACATAAAAAATCCGACATGCGAAATCAACGACACGGTCAAAGTTGACGTGAAAAATAATTTACCGGGGAAAAGTCTCGATTTCCACTTGACCCCTTAAATCAGACACGTTTTTCTTCTTTTGAGGCATGTTGTTTTGCAACATCTTGCGGACGCCCACTTCTTCGCATTGCAAAAATCGCCTCTGTTTTAGGCCCACCTAGTTCATTTGCTACTAACTTTAGTTTTTCAGGGATTGCAATATGCTGTGGACAACGTTCCATGCATTTTTTGCATTCTTTGCATAATGAAGCATCAGACCGTTTTCCTGTTAGGCCACCCATTAACATCATGGCATACATAGCGCGTGATCTTTGTTCATCGCCAAACATGTAATAATCATTGTAGATTCTGAAGGTGCTGGGTATATTCACTCCATAGGGGCAAGGCATGCAATATTGGCAGCCTGTACATGGAACCTTCATCAGAGCCCTGAAAGATTCAGCTACATTCTTGATAACGGTAAGCTCACTGCGTTTCATTGAACAGGGAAATGCGGTTTCAGCTGCCTTAATGTTTTCGGCAATGTGATTTTCATCGTTCATTCCAGAAAGTGCTAATGTTACTTCGGGGTGATTCCAAACCCAACGAAGCCCCCACTCAGCCGGAGACCTTTGAATCTTGGAGGCATCGTAAAACTGCTTTACTTTATCTGGAAGCTTGTCCGCTAATGTGCCGCCTCTAAGTGGCTCCATAATCATAACTGCAAGATTCTTAGAAGCAGCATACTTCAGCCCTTTAGTTCCTGCTTGCAATTGCTTATCCAAAAAATTATAGAGTATTTGACACATAGCCCAATCATACGCGTCAACGATTTCTTTGAAAGTTTCAAGTGAACCATGAAACGAAAATCCCAAGTTGACGATTTTTCCATCAGCTTTGGCTTTTTCTAAAAATTCAAAAACGCCAAACCCAAACAGTTTTTTCCAAGATTCTTCTTCGAGCCCATGGAGAAGGTAATAGTCTATGTGGTCTGTTTGGAGTTTTTTCAGTTGCAAGCTAAGCATTTTATGCATGTCTTCAGGTTTGCCTAGCAGAAAAGGTGTAAGTTTAGTGGCGATCTTCACTTTTTCTCTGTAGCCGCCGAGCAGCGCTTTTCCAAGAATTTTCTCACTCTCCCCGCCATGATAGGGAGGAGCTGAGTCAACGTAGTTTACGCCGTTGTCGATGGCAAAGCGGATTTGGTTTATGGCGCGTTCTTCATCCACGTTTTCGCCTTTTAGTGGTAATCGCATTGTGCCAAATCCAAGAACAGATAACTTATCTCCGTTTTTCGGTACAGTTCTATACTGCATTTCAAACCCCACATCCAATAAACTATAACGTTTTAACTAGTTTATCAATGTGCAATTAACCAAAGAACTCTTAAAAGCGTTGCCTATATGCGTTTTATCAATTACATTTCCATGGTTAGACGTTGAGAAATTAGAAAACTGCCTTTATTTGCATGGAAGGATGATACCAGCGCCAAATTGCTTCAGCAACTTTTTCTGAATATCCATGTTCGGTTAATTTGCTAAATACTTTGTCTGATTTGTACGCATTCTTCGGGATCATGTTTTCTTCATTATCTAATTTTTATATAAATATTCTGAATCTAAGCATAACTTGTAGACTTGTACGACACAAATACAATCAACACCTCATCTATCGGGGCAAACATGTCCAGAGTTTTTCGATGACTTATCCATTCTATTTCTTATTGCATTGTTATGTTATGCAGAACAGAATTCTTCAGCTGATTGTTAAATGAATATTTTTTTCACTACGCACATATTGTTAATACCGTTTTTACATTAATATCAAGACGATCAGTATGAGACGTTCCAAATTAGAAATGTACGTTGACATCCTCAGTGTTCTTGCTCACAGAGGACCACTAAAGCTAACACACGTTATGTACAAAGCCAACGTTAACTGCAGTGTT
>Ga0182021_10004687_pt1 | contig 16102 bp, 18 predicted proteins | sample 612E3MmetaG_FD_120493 | JGI IMG/M metagenome (GOLD analysis project Ga0182021, IMG submission 120493) | Permafrost microbial communities from Stordalen Mire, Sweden - 612E3M metaG (Illumina Assembly) | ecosystem: Environmental > Terrestrial > Soil > Wetlands > Permafrost | place: Sweden... | reverse complement strand
TTGCCGGCTTTTCTTTTTCTTCAAATACCTTTCAATCCTTTGCCTCTCGTAGAGGCAAAAATGTTGGAATTTGCTCATACAATTTCATTGTACAAGCGGTCGGATTCAAAGGTAAATCTGCGAATTTGTATTAAGAATGGAAAAGAACATTCCCAAAAGAAAATCGAAATTAGCATTCGGTTAGTTAGATTTCTGTATCAACTTTTTACTTTCAGAGATACAGATGTCTCGTCGCTGATAGAACACATAATTCCCGGTGAAGAGAATTCATTTGAGATAGCCCAGATGTTTGGTACAGCAACGCGAGCCAGCGAAAAAATAGCACTACTGGCTAAAATGGATCCAAATAATCCAAAACACCAGGCACAGATAGTCCAAGCTGCTTTAAAAGATCGCCGACCAACGGTTCGATTTGCAGCAACCAACCGACTATCCAGCCAAGATCGAGAAACCTTGTTGCGAATCGCCGGCAACGTCCTAGAAAAGTTTGGAATAAGACTGATAGCACTAGAAAAGTGGCTCAATCTTGAAAGCGAGAATGAAGCTGACAAGATTGCCGAAATTGCGGTAAAAAAAACAGAGTCCTGGAATGAATGGTTTAGCGATAACAACAAGATCCGCGTTATAGCAATTGGTCATCTTATAAAGCTTGGGCCAAGATATCAAACAACCTTTGAAACGATAAGGGACGATCCCGACAACATCGATAATTCGCCTGAAGTCGTCGAGGCTGCAACGGAAGCTCTCAGAGACACATAAAGCGCAGTGACGTGCTAAGAGAAACTTTTTTTGGTTTCTCGTTTTTTTATAAGCTCAATTGGTGATATTTGTAGTCGTCGTAGTTACCCACGCTCGTTGTCAGGCGGCCGTCGGCTACCGACCAGATGGCGGTGCAGACGTTGTTTAGGATGTAGCGGTCGTGGCTCACCAAGATGATCGTGCCCCGGAATTCTTTGAAAACATCGGTAACCACCTCCTTGCTCAACAAATCAAGATGGTTAGTCGGTTCATCCAATAGCAGCAAATTAACTTTTTGCATTATCAATTCGGCCATGACCAGGCGGGCCCGCTCGCCGCCGCTTAAGGCGCTCACTTTTTTGTAGACATCCTCGCCGGAAAAACGCAGGGCGCCCAAAACCCGGCGGATCCTTTCTTCGTTGACCTCGTCGGTTTTCGAGATGGCTTCGTCGAGCACCGCCTTTGTCGGGTCCAGATCCTCATGGCCCTGGGAATAATAACCGATCTTGATCTTTTCATTGACCGAAACTTTGCCCTTCAAAAACTTGCCGGCCATAATGCTTTTAATCAGAGTTGACTTGCCAATGCCGTTGGAACCGATAATACCGATCTTGTCGCCCCAATAAACATCCAGCCTTTCCGGAATGGAAAACAGCACGCCGTCTTTGGTGCCAACGGTTACCGAGCTTAGCGACAGAACTTTGGTGCAAACCTTGCCGGGCTGGGGAAACTGGATGTTGACGGTTTTCTGGCTTTCGTGCGGATCTTCCAGCTTTTCGATCTTTTCCAATTCTTTGATGCGGCTTTGCACGCCCGCGGCCTTGGTGGCCTTGTAGCGGAATTTGTTGATGTATTCCTGCTGTTCTTTCAGAAATTTTTGCTGCAGATCGTACGCTCTCTGCGCGCTCTCCTGGCGCTGGACCTTCTCGGCAACATATTGCGAATAGTTGCAATAGTATTTATCCAGTCCGTCATGTTTTAACTCGTAAGTTTTATCGCAGACCTTGTCCAGAAAATAGCGGTCGTGGGCCACGCAAACAATGGCGGCGTTCAGAGTCACCAAAAAATTCTCCAGCCACTCAACCGTGGCCAGGTCCAGGTGGTTGGTCGGCTCGTCGAGCACAATCACGTTGGGACGGAACAATAAAACTTTGGCCAGTGCCAGCTTGGTACGTTCTCCGCCCGACAGCGACTCGATGGTGCGCTGCCACGATTCTTTGGGGAACCCGAAATCGACCAGCAGTTTTTCGATCAATCCCTGGTAGCGGTAAACGTCCTTGATTTTCATGGTCTCCAGAAGCGCAAAATAATCCGCGATCTGGGCTTCACTCATTTCGGTTTCCTTTTCTTTCTTTTCGTAATCGTCTTTTCTGGCAATCATCTCAAACGCTTCGCGGTTGGCCGAATAAATTTCTTCGATGATCGTTTTTGACAGCGTATCCCAGTGGGTTTCCTGGGGCAAAAATCCGATAACGGTATTTTTAGCCACTTCGCGCGATCCGGCATCGGGCTCTTCAATCCCGATCAGGATCTTCAGCAATGTTGATTTGCCAATACCGTTTGGCCCAACGATGGCAATGCGGTCGCCGGCATAGACGCGAAGGTCAACGTCCTCGAAGAGCTCGTTTTTGCCATACGATTTGTCCAGCTGTTTTAAGATCACCAGCGGATCCCGGTCATTGGTATCCTTGCGCTGGTATAAATGTTTTGAAATTTTTATCTGGGTGTTTTCCATTGTCTTAATTCCCGTTTATCAACAAAAAAACAGGGTTAACGCAAACGAACCGAATAATTTCGGCCGAGCCTCCCTGTTGTCAGATTGTAAGCTTGATCTCCTTGGTATCGAAAAATTCCTTCATGCCGATATTCTACAATAAAGTTATATAAACGTCAACAACAAAACTTGACTTCTAAATAAAACTGTGATTATATGTGATAAATTCAGGCACTCTGACAATTAGGTGACTCAGTAATGAGAGATTACAAGACTCAAATCGGTGGAACCGTTACCATTGACGAATCGGTTGAGGCCTGTCAAAAATTTGGTTTCAAGCCCGGTGACCGGATCATTGGACCTTGTGGTATCAATGCTACGGTTGTTGGCGTTGGACATATCCCAGGAGGTAAACAAAATGCGCTTTGGTACGCCCGCGATGATAACGAACGCGGTCTTTCCCACTGGGGTATTGATAACAACTTAAGAAAGGAAGGATTCAAGTTGGCCCAACCATAGACACTGATACTAATAGAGTTGAGGTGTTTTTTATTAACTAAAGATATCTAAACCAATAATCCGCAATGGGTAATCATTCGCGTTATTAATTTAAATATGATGAATTAACACCGGCTTGGTCCAAATCGGATTTGTAAAACATCGTTGTTATTGTGCCGGCCGAACCGGACGCGGCCTGGTACTGCTCAAAGTAGACCGTTAGCTTGCCGTAGCCGAAAGTGAAATTTTTGTAATTGTCCGGCGTGGATTTGGTGCCGTCGGCGACCAGCTGTTTTATTGTGTCATTTAATTGCTCCCCGTTCCCCTGCAACTGCGATGTCACCTGGTCAGCGGCCAGCGTTGCCAGTTTATCCAAGCCCGCCTGACCTCCCGCAAAATCGGTGATGGTTATTTCTTTTTTGTTTTTCAGGTCGTAATTGAAAGCAAATATCTGGTCAATGCCGTGGGCGCCCCCGGAGAAATAATAAATGTCGATAATAAAGCTCACGTAAGCCGGGCTTATCTGGGCAAGCGTGGGAGTGGCGATAAAATCAAACGGCTCTTCAGGGTTAACCAATGGCGCCTGGCCTGGCGGCATCGTGGCGTTGCGGGCGTCAAAATTATCCTTGGCTTCTTTTTTGAAAGAATCGACCAGCCCGGTAACCTGCGCCGCGATCTTTTGGTTGAAAGCTGCATCGATTCCGCTAAACTGCGGATATTCGGCCTGGATATTGTAAAAACTGTCGGATTGCGCCACTGTCACCACCGACATCGGCACCGTATCGGCGGCCTGCTGTTGACCGGTTGCGGGCTTGGCGCCAGTCTGCGCTATTTTAGTATAATTGCGGCTCAAAACCGCCAAGGCAACCGCCAGGATAATAACCAGCAAAGCAAGCAACCAGGCAATTTTATTTTTCATCGGTAATTTTTAATTAGAACTTAAATCGATTGGCGTACTGGCCAACGATCGGCAATGGTTTTTCTTCGCCGTTGGCGGCGCTCATTATGCCGATTATCAGAAGAATGAACCAGACCAAGCTTGCCAGCTGGGATATTATGTAACCCAGGAACGGGATATAAACCAAAATCCCCGTAAGGACCCCGATGGCCACCCAGCCGATAAAAAGCACCAGCCCCTGCTTGACCCAAAACTTCACGAATGGGTCGTTTTTGGCGTCGGTCAGCAACGGCACAAAAAAAATAATGAGCCCCACGATCGCCATTCCCGTATTCTTCTTTTTTGTATCTGCCATGGTTTTGTTTTTTAATACGGCAGGGATCAATCCCCAGCCATTAATCCATTATACCTCATCCAAAGATTAATTTTCGATTATAAGGCGCTTGTTATAAAAAAAGCCGGGATTAATCCACGCGGCTCTCAAGCTAAGTGTATGATACTCTCCAGGGCCGGTGACATCCAAAGAACAAATTGTTTCATATCAAATGTTTCAGTCACAGTTAGCTCACATTCACGGGCTCGGTCACTTACCCAAGTAATCGGTTGACAAATGGCCATGGTTTCAAGAATTGTGCCTTTTCTTTGATCAATCCTAACGTAACCGGCTTTAACCATTTTCAACAGATTCCTACTGGCAATCCCCGCAGCTACATCATCACCGAATTTAATTTTGGCCCGTTGAGAACCGGCGCGGACCTCTTCCATTTTAGCCTCGACATCTCCTTGCAACATTGCCTTCCTCCAATTTTAACTTGTTGCTATTATTGTAGATTTGCTGGGATTATATTAAATAATTATTATCGCTTTGTCAAAAAAATTACTCCTTTTCAGATTATGATTTTCCATGATAACCATAATCTTACAAATCTTGCCATAGCAATAAATTTAAGATTGAGATTTTATAAGCTCAATTGTGTTCGTATAATTTTTCTATCGGAGACAGCTCGTTTTTTTGTTCTAATTTTAGAGACACTGCCTGCCCGTGTTTTTTGTAAATCTTAAACGCGGAAGCTCCCGGTTTTGCGGATATTATCTTGAAATATTTGCCGCCGATGAATTCGAGGGCGCAATTGCTTTCAATCGCAATGCCAAGGCCGCCGGTTTTAGCGATCATATCGTCAAAATTCTTTTTCCAGAGCTCCCCTGACAAACCATCGTAATGAGGACAATTGGTACCCTTAACCAGTCCCAAACCCTTAACCCTGATGAATTTCCAATTCTTTGAGCCGCTATATTTCAACGAATTGCTGTAACCGTAGTCAAACCAGCAAATCGAACCCGCGCTCTTGCCAGAAAGAACAATGCCTCTTTCGTAGGCGCGTTTTAAAACCTTGTCAACGCGGGTTTTCCGCCAAACCTTCATCATGCGCAGAGTACTGCCCCCGCCGACATAAATGATATCAGTATTTAAAATCTTGTCCTCGGTTTCCTTTTGGGAAGGTTTTTCTTTTACCAAATACAAAACATCGACAATACAGCCAAGCTTGCCAAAATATTTTTTGGCCACCTCGCAATAATGCTCGTCATCCAAACTGGCAGTGGGAACAAAAAGCAGGCGCGGATTCTTCTTGCCCGCCAAACGGATTATTTCCTTATCAATGGGCGTAGTCGAGCACGGCCCCAGTCTCCCGATATGCCCGCCCCCGATCGCCACAAGTTTCTTCATGAATTTATAATGTGGTTATTGGCCTGGATTGGACGATGTAGAGTTTATCCTTCGCCAGCGCCCATTCGATATCTTGCGGGACTTTATAGTGGTTTTCGATCTTGGTACAAATCCTGGCAAGCTCCATTATTTTATTGTCGTTTAGCTTTTGTTTTTCCTGTTTTGAGCCGGGAACCGCTTTGTTGATATTGCCGGATCTGGTTTTTGTAATCATCATTCCCTGCTGACTAATATTTTTATCAATAATTTTGACGTTCTTTTTATCTACAACGTAGGTGTCGGGGGTGATCATGCCGCCAACGATTGCCTCGCCCAGGCCGTAGCCGGCCTCGATGACCATCTGGTTATGGTCCCTGGTGACGGGATGGACCGTAAAGCAAATCCCGGAAACTTCGGACTGGACCATCTCCTGAACCACGACGGCCACCGAAACTTTTGTTTTGTCGAATTTCTTTTCAAACCGATAAATTATTGCCCGCGGCGAAAAAAGCGAGGCCCAGCATTTTTTGACGTTTTCCAGCAATCCCGCTTTTGTCGTGTTAAGGTAGCTTTCCAGCTCGCCGGCCCAGGAAGCGGCCGACGAATCTTCGGCAGTGGCCGAACTGCGGACCGCCACATAAGTTGTCTTTAGCTTTAAAAATTCTTTTACAATCTCGGCGGCGATATCTTTAGGAAAATCGGCTTCCAGGATCAGGCCCCGGATCGCCGCCGAAGCTTTGTCCACGGAATTATTGCGCAGATCAATCCGGACCAGCAGGCTTTCGATCTTAACGTCGAGGCCGGTTTCCTCCAGGAATTTATCGAAAGCCGGAGCCAGAACAACAAAACCGGGCGGCACCGGGATATTTGACCGAACCATTTCGCCCAAAGAAGCCCCTTTGCCTCCGGCAATGGAAATATCCGCTTTCGACAATTGCTGGAAACCCTTGATGAAGATCATACGGCTCTTTTTAGGATTTTGACAATACCCCTGCTGGCATCGACGTCGACCATATCCCCGTCACGCAGAACCTTGGTCGCAATCTTTGTACCGATCACGCAGGGAATGCTTAATTCCCGGGCCACGATGGCCGCGTGGCACAGCAACCCGCCTTCGTCGGTAATTATCGCTTTTGATTTTTTCATTGCCGGCAAATAGGTCGGGTTCGTCATCTGGGTCACCAAAATCGACCCGCTTTTAAATGAATTTATCTGCTTGTCGCTTTTAATGATCATTACCTTCCCTTTTATCGGCTTATCGCTTTCGAACGCGACCGCGCCCTTGAATTCGCTGACATCGCTTTTGGCGCCCTCAAGTAGTTCCTGGCGGTATTGGGCCAACTCACGGCCGCTTATCACATAAACGTCGTCTTTGGCAAAAACCAGGGCGTGGTCTTCGTACCTGTCTTTTAAATCCCTACGCGGAACGGCCAGCCTGGCGTCCGCGTCCGCGGAATCGCTGGCCAGCGACTTTTCGATCTCGTTAAATCTCATCGACACCAATTCTTCATAGGTTATATTTAACCTGGCGGCGATCTCTTTGAAAAACGGCTCAAAGTAGAAAGCATAATAATTATATGCCTCGTCGGCGAAATTGACCGAATACGAGATTTGCTTGATACTCTTGATCATTTTTTTCTCATACCGGGTCAGCGGAAACTTATCAAGGTCCAATTCCGTGGTTTTAAAGCTCTCGATATCCCTGGCTATTTTGTCTTTTCCGCTTTTGAATATTTTTTTTAGTTCGGCGCTTATCTGCTTGCGGCTCAGCCGCTCTCCCCAAAAATAATATTTGGCGACAAACGCGAACTCATCGAGATGCCGGTTGACCAGATTTTTTGGAACTTTTTTGGCCTTGCTAAAGTCAAGCGCGAGTTTTAGAAGCGCCAGCTTCTGGCGCCCCATCGACGTGATATCCTTGGGTTGCAAAACATAATCCCAGACTTTTTTGAAATCGGCGGGCGCCAATTTTTTGGCCAGCGATTTCTTGAATTCTTCCAAATAAATATCGTTGAAATAAAAGTAATAGCCGTACACCCATGGGCCACCCCAAACTTTGGCCGACAGATCGTGCGCCTCTCCCAGCAGCGCGGCAAGTTCGGCGTCCAAATACCCTGACCATTTGTCGTCCTTGTATTTGTTTACAAAATCAATGAAGGCGTTGCCGTTCTTTTCGATATTGGCGCCGGCGCGAAAAAGGAATTCGGGGTCCTTTTTTAAATTTGTTTCCAGCAGTTTGCTGACCGACCGGCGGTCGTTCTCCGAGATCCAGCGACTGCCGTCAAACTGCCGGTAGTAGTCGATAAACAGATCGCAGCCGATGATATTCCTGGCATAGCCTTTGATGTTGGCAACCCCGGCGTTATCGATAAACAAAACCGCGTGATTTCGCCCACGGCTAATCATCCGATACCACTGGATTTTATCCAAATAATTTTTCATGGATAAGGAATTGTTTTTCGAAGCCCGCCTTCGCTAAAGCTATGGCGGGTAAAAGCGGAGGGGGTGGGATTTGAACCCACGATACCTTTCGGCATACGCGCTTTCCAAGCGCGCGCACTCGGCCGCTATGCGACCCCTCCCTTGGTTCGCCGTAGTTTTAACGAAGGCGACCCGTAGCTATCAGTTGCAAGTATCCTGTCGCTTCAAGGTAGCAAAAAAATGGCTTAAATTCAAGGTAAATGAATCTCCCGGGGGCTTACGCCACGGGGTATCTTCTTAAACCGCCTTCCGCTACGCTTTAGGCGTCCCCCGCATCCCGCGGGTGAAAATCTTTATCCGCCCGCTGACACGCGGGGTATTAAGATTTGTTTTAATAAAAAAGAGCACTAGTGCTCTGGGATGGCTGGCAGCGCGGATAATACGTTGGTAATGAGGTCTTTTGCTTCCATAACCGCCAATATTGAAGGGCTGGAAGAGGTTATTGCGGCAACCATGGGCTTAGCCAAATCGCGGATCTTCTTCCAATTGTCTTTTGTCTCGGCAAACTCCGGATTGTCTGCCTCGATACCGGCCAAAATATACACAGAATCAATGCTCGCGGATATCCGACCTATTGTTTCGAAGATTTTCAGTTGAACTTTTTTATACTCTTCAACTTTGGGAGTGGTCAATAATCCGCTCAACAACATCATTATTTCCTTTTGCTCCATACCGTCCTTTATTTGGAATTTTTTAAATTCCAAGGCCTTTAGTTTGGCAATATTCGAATCAATATCACCAAAATATCCGAATACTGCATCCTTTGAATGTTTATAACCTGCCATAACGCTTCACCGCGCCTAGTATAAAATAAATACAAAAAAAGTCAAGGATGGCAAACCTTGGCTTTTTAAGGGTTAATTGTTGTTTATACGCGTATCTCAGTAGGTTTTCAAAGGTTATTTTAATTGACAAAATACACAAAATATGATATAATCTAATTAGGCAATCAGGGACCAAGGAGGTATCCAAATTGGCGTTTGTAAATAGTAAAGTAGACATAATTGCGCTGCGCCATAGCTTAAAGGGCGAAGATGGTTTGCTCAATCCAGAAGGCAAAACCCTTGCAGCGGAGGTCTGGGGCCAAATAGGCGCCCCAAAGCCGCAACTAGGTATTCGCTCGGGGTTTGAAAGAACCGAGCAGACGAAGATCGCGATGGTCGGACAAGTACCGACCGTACAGGTGGACGAATTGTTCTTTGACCTGTCGGGCCATGAGGGCAAGCTTATAAAAGATGCCTTCGCGGCTATCGGTATCGCGGGCCTGCAAGAGTACAGGGCGAAGGTTAATGATGAAACCTGGAGTGCCTTCGTGAGCGCTGGCCAAGAAGCTTGGGCAATCCTGCTCGAACAGATCAAAGCAAGCAAGGCTGCAAACATCCTGATTATCGGGCACGGTGTAATGCTAGATTTCATCATTCTAGCCGCCATTCCCGAGGCATTCAACGAGATCGGTAATGCCGGTCTGCTCGAATGTGAAGGAGCGCAATTGTTCCTCAGCGAAACAGGCGTTTACGCCTGCAAGGCCCTGCGCCGCAGCGATAATTGAATACTAGCCTACATTTCCCAAAAATGTAGGCATTTAATTTTTATAAAACGTACTTTTAACAAATATTTGGCAACTCTGTCCCACTCCTATACCAACATCTCCGTCAGGATTTTGGTCCGTTCTTCGACTGATGCTTAGTTTGAATATTGGCTTGGATTTTTTTCCAAAAAACAAGGTTCTTCTTCCACCACATCATCCGCTGGAGCGGGGTTGTGTTTTTGGCAATGTAAAGCAAATGCGGATCAACTGTTTCTTTTTCCATTTTTTTTAATTTCTTTAAGATGAACAACGTCCGTCAGATCTTTTGGCCGCGCCAGATTTTCTTTCATTTTGATCAGGTCGTCAATCGAGATCATGGGAATATCTGCGCCGCCAACTTTAACGTTTTTCTTGTTGGCCAGAATTTCATCGATCATGGGCAGATTGACGCCAATATCCACCACCGCAAAGGGGTCTTTTGTATTATAAAAAGACACTACCTTCATATTCTTTTCAATACCCAGCTGTTTTAATTTTTTTATGTCGCAAAAATCAGCGCGCGTGAGCGGCGCGTTGGGCTGATAATCCAATTTTATCAAATTGTTATAAACTTTTTCCAAGTTGTCTTCTTTTAATTCAACTATCAAATCAAGATCAACCGACATCCTGGCGTATCCAAGTAAAATCACGGCCGCGCCGCCACAAAGCGCGTAATTGATGCCGGCATTATTGAAAGCTTGGTATACTTCGTAGTAAGGAATTTCTTCTTGATTGTTCATGTTTGGGCGAAGAATTCTAAATACCACCGATCAGGGAGTCGGCGGGAATGTTTAATTTCGAGTGCAAGATCCTGATAATGTTTAACGATAATGTCCGCTTTTTGTTGAACACTTCAGAAACCCGGTTGGCGCCGATTATTTTTGCCAGGTCCGAGCGCTCCATGCCGATTTGCTCCATGCGAAATTTGATCGCCTCGATCGGGTCAGGCGCGGCGATTTTATAATGGGTATTTTCATATTTCTCTACCAAAGTTGCCAAAAGATCCAATTCATCGCCTGCTTCTGAATTAGGTTTCGCGTTCCACAGCGCCTCAACCCGTTTTAGCGCGGCACGGTAATCGTTATTATTTTTGATTAATTTGATGTTCATATTGTTTTGGCATCGATTTTATCGTAATCTTCGTGCGTACCGATAAATCTTATAAATACTATTTTAAATTTGTAATTAATGGCGACAACTAGCCGGTATTGATTGCCTTTGATATTAAATACCGCCCGCCCGTTGCCTAAAATACTGGCACTGCCATATTTTTGCTTGACATCGCTAGGCGCTTCCCATTCGGCAAGTCTTGCCTCGTGATACCACGATTTCGATGGTTGTTCTGCGTCGTGGTATGATTCTTTTTCCCAAAAATCCTTGATGGTTTTGACCGAAATGATCCTCATATTTGATATTATTCCCAAATTGGGAATTTGTCAATACCCTCACCTGTAACCTCTCACTGAAATTGCATTCGATAAGTATTTATTCCTCCTTTATAAAAGGAGGTGTCCCGCCAAAAGCGGGACGGAGGATTTTTGATCACGCAAGCAAATCCCTCGCCCAGCGGGCGCTCCCTTTTAGAAAGGGAGAATAAATACGGAATACCCCGGTGAGGGGTTACCCTTACCCGACGGGGCTAATCTAAAATACAAAGATGGAGCCCGCTCGAAAATTGATTTAAGTTGTTACACCGACATCTCCTCCAGGATCTTGATGCGCTCCTCGATTGGGGGGTGGGTGGAAAATAAATTTGTTAACCAGCTTTGGGCCTCCTGGCCGCGGAAGGGGTTGGCGATATAAAGATGTGCTGTGGCATTGCCGGCTCCCGGGAGAGGATACGGATCGGCCGAGATCTTGCGCAGGGCGTTGGCCAGGCCTTCGGGATACCGGGTCAGCAGGGCGCCGTCGGCGTCGGCTAAAAATTCGCGCTTGCGCGAGATGGCCAACTGGATCAGGGTGGCAGCAATCGGCGCTAGGATCGCGGCCACAATACCCAGAACAAACAATATCCCGGCCATCTGGTTGTTATCGTTATTACGGCGCCGTCCCCCGCCCCAAAAACTGACGCGCAAAAAAATGTTGGTCAAAATTGTTATCACTCCCACCAAAACCACGATCACGGTTCCCAACAACATGTCGCGGTTGCCGATGTGCGACAGTTCGTGGGCGATCACGCCTTCAAGTTCGGGTTTGTCCAGACGGGCCAGCAATCCGGCGGTCACCGCCACCACGGCGTGATTTTTGTCGCGGCCGGTGGCAAAGGCGTTGGGCTGGGCTTCATTGATGATGTAAATTTTGGGCGTGGGCAAGCCCGCGGCGATACTTAGGTTTTCCACGATGCGGTAAAGTTCGGGATTATCGCGTTTCTCGATAAGCTTAGCCCCGCTGGTCGCCAAAACGATAGAATCGGAAAACCAGTAAGCGGTAACGCTCTGCACAACGGCCAGGATAACCGCCAGATAAAGGTACACCGGGCTGTCGAGCAGATATGAGAACAAATATCCCAGGGCAATGATGAACACGAAAAACCCGGTCAAAAAAACCCAGGTTTTAAAAATATTGCTGCCGGCTTGAGTATATAATGTCGCCATAGGCTCCATTAAGCACCAAGTTCCAAATTCCAAGCTCTGCGCCTTAGGCGCACCCGCCTCCGGCGGGCAAATAATTTCCAATTACCAAAATTTTAATGTTCAAAACGAATTCGTTTGAATATTGAAAATTGGAATTTAGATATTGTTTGAAATTTGGTGCTTGGTGCTTGGCATTTAAAGCATAAGCCGGTATTAGCCGGCCGTGCAGTAGTTATTACAATTTCTAAAGAGGTTATTTCTGAGAAAAATCTACTTTGGGCGCTTCCTTCTCGGCCGGTTCGGCGATCTCAAACAGCGCCATTTCCTTGAACCCGAACAGCGAGGCAACCATGTTGCTGGGGAAGCTTTCGATCATGGTGTTAAGGTCGCGAACATTGCCGTTGTAAAACCGGCGGGCGGCCTGGATCTTGTCCTCGGTATCGGTCAGCTCGCGCTGAAGTTCGATGAAGTTGGACGACGCCTTCAGGTCGGGGTAATTCTCGGCCACCGCAAACAGGCTTTTTAACGACTGGGTCAGGGTATTTTCCTTGGCGATGCGGTCCTCCGGAGTGGTGGCGCCCATGGCCGCGGCGCGGGCCGCGGTGACGTTCTCGAAGATCTCTTTTTCGTGGCTGGCGTAGCCCTTGACCGTTTCCATCAAATTGGGGATCAGGTCATAGCGGCGCTTTAACTGGACGTCGATGTCGGCCCAAGCTTCCTTGGCGCGGTTTTTCAGCGAAACCAAGCCGTTGTAGCCGCCAATGAGCCAGGCCGCCAGAAGCACCACGACAACAACTATGATGATTGTGAATATATCCATATTTTTGTTTTATTGGCTTTATTATAATAAAAATTGCCTAAAAAAGGAAGAGGCAATCAATTCTTGCGAACTTTTTGGCGGTTACGCCGGTTTTCCAGGAAAGCAATGTGTTTATCTCCCCATTTTGTAGTAAGGTACATGCTTATTGGTCTGTTCCTGTAAGAAATCTTGTACGTCGCCACAAGTCGCAGTGAGACCAGCCGGTCCAAACAATCGCTGATAACATAATATCCGGCCAAAAGCTGTTTTTGGATGGCTGCTTTGTTGTTCGCTTGTTGGCAAAATACCAGGGTTCTCCATTCTAATTCGTATGGGTCTACCTTGGCTGACGATTTAGCCCGCCGGTAAGATGGATCGGCTCACTGAAGTAAGCCGTCGATTCTTTAAGGCTTTCCAGGCATTCAAGGCCTCTTGGAGTTATTTCGAAGTTGACACCAACTTCTTTGACCAACCCGTTGCCTATTAGCCAAGCCAAATAGATCCCTGAATTATTGAAGTTCAGGTTGGCCTGATAAGTGATTTTTGTCTTGCTGGCTCCTTTCTTCGTACAGATTAAGAGAATTTTCTTTGCAATATCAATCCAGCATCTTGCCATTTTTAAAACCCCCCATTCTCCTTAGGGATCATGTCCCTAAAAGAGGTTTATGCTTTCAATTTTTTATCATATTTATTGTAGTTTGTCAAGATTATAAAAAACAATTGGTCATTGTTAAGTACAAAAAAACACCTCTGGTAGGGGGTGAGAAGGGGGACCAAGAAGTGTGATAAAAATTAACTTCCTGAATCCCCCATGAAGAATATACTTATGTGCATACTTCGCAAAGAATTTCGCGCAGTAAGGCATTTGTATATCCCTCTCTATTGGGTTTATAACCCATCTCTTTGAAACTCTTCTTAAGATGTCTTGATCTTTCCTGGGCAACCTCGAAAATTTTCCTTACTTTTTCGCCGTCACCCTTAAGTACAAACCTCTTGTTTATTCCGTCGCGAGAAAAAGATACGGAAATCCGTCTTCGCTGACAGGCCAGCAAAATCGCATCTTTAATGGCGCTACCCCTATTCACGGGGAAAATTATGGTCTCTACGGTCGTTGCTCCTGATGTAAATTCCAACCCAACCAATCTTTCCATTGCATACATCTCCCATATATTCGATCTTTTCTATGCTATTATTATAGCATATTTTTATATATTGTCAATGTATGAAAGCCACGGGTTCACTGCAATTCCGCTAGCGGAATATTCAATCCCTTCGGACGGTTGGGGATGATGTGGCGGGAGGTTTTGGGGGTGAATTTTTTGCCGGTGATCCCGGCATTCAGGACATCTTCCTTGGTGATCTTCTCCCCTTTCCTCCAGGGACAAACTTTGATATCGCAGTCGCGATAATCAACCAGGCAAACCGGGCACAATTTCAAGCCAAGGCATTTTAAGCAATTAAAACGGTGATGGCCGTCTAAAATTACCATAGAATCCCTATCAACGATGATCGGGTTTTTAACGTGGCCATCTTTTTTTATCGACGCCAGCAACTTGGCCAGGCGACCTTTCCTTATTTGCTCATGCTCGCGCAGGCAGGAGTTTTCGATTATTTTTATTTCGTATCCAGGCATATGAAATTAAAAACCTCTTTTTGGAAAAGAGGCTTTTGTTCTTGATTTTTATAAATTCATCAGAAACCCAAAATTGCCGCTTTTCCAAAAGAGGGCCGGGTACAACAACAAGTGGAATTAATTTGTTTCATGACAATTTAAAAATAATCGAGAATGAAGATCATGTCAAGGCAATGTATGAATTGCATTCGATCTGTATTTATTCCTCCTTTATAAAAGGAGGTGTCCCCGCCTTGGCGGGGACGGAGGATTTTGGATCAAGCAAACAAATCCCTCGCCCTACGGGCACTCCCTTTTCTAAAGGGAGAATAAATGCGGGAATACCAAGGCAGGAGTATGCTTGAGGATGGCCTCTGCATTCGCTATGTATATAAACAAAAACCCCTCTTTCGAGGAGCTTTTGTTTTGCCTTTCGTTAAGGATTAACGATCAGGGATTGTTTTTAATAATCCCCCATGCCGCCCATGCCGGGCATCCCGCCCATGCCCGGATTGCCGCTGCCGCAGGAGCAGTTCTTTTTCTCGGGCACATCGACCACCATGGCTTCGGTGGTCAAAAACATCGTCGCCGCGCTGGCCGCGTTCTCAAGCGTGGCGCGCACCACCTTGGTCGGGTCAACGACTCCGGCCTGCATTAAATCCTCGTAGACCATCTTGGCGGCGTTAAAGCCGTTATTGCCGCCGCTTTGGCGGATCTTTTCGATCACCACCGCGCCTTCCACGCCCGCATTCTGGGCGATCTGGCGGATGGGCTCTTCCAATGCTCTCTTTAAGATTGCAATACCGATCTTTTCTTCGCCGTCAACCGCTACCTTGTCTAAGATCGCAATGGATCGCAACAACGCCACACCGCCCCCGGGCACAATTCCCTCCTCAACCGCCGCGCGGGTCGCGCTCAATGCGTCCTCGGTCTTGTGCTGGCGCGCCTTCTGCTCGATCTCGGTAGCCGCGCCAACTTTGATGACCGCCACGCCGCCGGCCAATTTGGCCAGCCTCTCTTGAAGTTTTTCCTTGTCAAAATCGGAGTCGGAATTTTTGATCTCGTTTTTGATCTGGTTGGTTCTCTCCTCGATCGCTTCCTTGGTACCCTTGCCTTCCACGATGATCGTCTTATCCTTGGTCGCGACAACCTTGCGCGCGCTGCCCAGGTGTTTTAATTCGATGCTGTCCATCTTCATTCCCATGGATTCCGAAATGACGGTGGCGCCGGTCACGATTGCGATATCCTGCAACATCTCTTTTTTACGGTCGCCAAATCCCGGCGACTTGATCGCCAGGGCCGTAAAAATCCCGCGCAGTTTGTTGACGATCAAAGTTGTCAGCGCGTCGCCTTCGATGTCGTCGGCGATGATGACCAACTCCTTTTTGCCGCTCTGCACGATCTTTTCCAACATCGGCAGAATTTCGGGCAACGAGGTTATTTTGCGATCAGTGACTAAAATGTAGGGGTCTTCTAACACCGCTTCCATTTTCTCGGTGTCAGTCACCATGTAGGCC
>Ga0182021_10004686_pt1 | contig 16105 bp, 14 predicted proteins | sample 612E3MmetaG_FD_120493 | JGI IMG/M metagenome (GOLD analysis project Ga0182021, IMG submission 120493) | Permafrost microbial communities from Stordalen Mire, Sweden - 612E3M metaG (Illumina Assembly) | ecosystem: Environmental > Terrestrial > Soil > Wetlands > Permafrost | place: Sweden... | reverse complement strand
CGCGGTGGACAACGGTGACGCGGCGCTGTCCGAAGTCGTCACCGTCACCCTCTCGACGACGGTTCCCGACGGGGCGGTGGCCCTGGCGTTCTACTACGACGACGCCACAGGCACGCTGAGCCCGCTGAGCCCGCTCGGCGAGGACGCGACCTCGATTACCGCCGGCGCGACCCACTTCTCGTCGTTCTTCGGCGGCTTGGTCGACATGGCGAAGCTCGACCCGATCGTCGACTCAGGGTTCCGTCCGGGCGTCGACGACTGGCAGTTTACGAACCGGGGTTCGTACGTTGCGTTCGGCGGGCACTGCCTGGGCCAGAGCATGAGCGCGGCCTGGTACTACGTGAACCAGCGCAGGGCAGCCCACGCGAGCTCGCTGTACGGCCTCTTCGACAACAACGGCGCGTCGACTAAGACCCCGGCCCTCGACCAGGACGACTCGCAGGGCTACCGGCTGGCCAGCACCTTCCAAGTAGAAGCGGGCAGCCTGCCCTGGCTCGACTCCATCTACGCAGCCCAAGGCGCGATCGCCAAGGCGGACGACGCCTACACGTACGCTGCGTTCAAGGTCGCCATCGCCTTCTCAGGCGAGCCGCAGGTGATCGGGATGCGCCACCAGGCCGGCGCGGGCGGCCACGCGATGATCGTCTACCGAGTCACGCCGGAGTGGCTCATCATCGCGGACCCCAACTACCCGGCGCAATACCGCGCGATCCGCTACGACGCCGCGACGGGCTTCGGCTCCTACCTGTCCGGCGCGAACGCCGCAGAAATCGCGACGAAAGGGCCCACGTCGTACACCAAGTTCGCCTTCCTGCCGTGGCGGGGGGACTCGACCATCGAGGCGGCCCTGGCCAAGGACTGGGCGGACTTTGAGAACAACAAGGCCGGCGACGCCGTCTTCCCGAAGTACGCGCTCGAGGCGCTCGCCGGGACGGATGCAGCGGGCACCGAGACCTGGGTCCCGCTGGTCGACGGCTACACCTCGCAGGAGAAGCAGCTCAAGATCCGGCTGCGCGATCCCACGAACGCGAACGACGTCACGATGCGGGTCTACGACGGCACCTCGACGACCGTGCTGGGCGCCTGGAACGCCGTGCAGACGATCAACCTCAAGGATGGCGACACTCCGCTCGGCATCGCGATCTACTTCTCGAAGCCCCAGTGGTCAGCCTGGGGGTACGTGGACTTCGTGCGGCTGAACGTTGTCCGCGGCTCGCAGGGCGGTTGGCGCCTATCGGGCGGTGGCATGGAGGTCGCCCGCCACGGACCTACGGCGCCGGGTTACAGCTGGGCCGTCACAGCGAGCGCCGGTTCAATCACCAGCACAGTTACTCCGCCCACGCCGATCACGCACCCGGTCACCGTATCCATCGGTTGGACCGTGCCGACCACGCTCATTCCCTTCGCCGACCGGGGACCTTCATCGGTACCCGGCGACGGGTACCTGTTGATCAACCCGGTGATCGGATTTGGGGCCAGCTCACCCCTTGGCGAATCGAGCAATTCGGTTGCGAGTGTGAGTGCGTCCCTCTGGGTGCTGGACCACCAACCGGCCCCGGGGCTAGTGGGGACCGCGACGGGAGCCATGCTCATGGCCGACGGTTCGGTCGTCGAGTCAGGGCCGCAGGACGTTCAGGTCCCGAGCTACACCCCGGGCACGAGGATGTGGCTGGAGGTGCAAGTCAACCACGAGGGCGCCGAGATCATCTACCAGTACGCATACGACTGGACCGGTCAACCTTGACGGTGGCCGCCGCCGGAGTGCAGGCAGTTATCCGCGCGCGCTGAAAGTAGACTGGCTCTCCGGGCCGGTAGCTCAGCGGCAGAGCAGGGGACTTTTAAGCATTCCCGACTAAGCGCTGTAGCACTCCGAGTGGGGATGCGAGCGTGAGGCCGATAGTTATCGCCTGCTCCGTGCTCGTCACGAGCGAACCTCGCCGATGTCGCCGAACCAGTAGGCAGCGGTCACACCACCATCCATGAGTATGTCGCTGCCGGTGATGAAGCCGCCATCGGGACCCATTAGTAGCGCGCCGACCGCGCCCACTTCGTCCGGCGTGCCGGCACGGCCTGCGACCGATCCCTCGATCATCCGCCGGTAGCCCTCGCCCCGCGGTCCAGCGAGCTCGTCCTTCGCCAGTGGGGTCATGACGATCCCTGGGCTGATCGTGTTCAGCCGCGCCCCACGCTTCCCCCAGCGCACCGCCTCCGCCATCACGCGCAATGAGTTGCCTCGCTTCGAGAGCTGATAGGCGTGCAGCGAATCCTTCACCTGGTCCAACTGCAGAAAGGGCAGGCCGAGAAGTTCATCGGCCGGAGACGTCGCCAGGGCAAGGTTCTGCTCACGGCTGAGAGGCGGCAGCCGGTGTCCTGACTGCGATGAGATGACGACACCCGATCCTCCCGAGGCCATGACGCTGCCGAACTCCTCGAGCACGAGGGCAGTCCCGTACAGGTCGACCTTGAAGATGGTTTCGGGCGACGCCTGACTAGGCGAAACACCAGCCGCATGGATGAGCCCGACGACGTCGCCCTGCGAGGTTGCATGGTCAACGAGCGCACGCACTGCAACGCGGGAGGAGACGTCGGTGGTGATAACGCTGGTCTCGTAGCCTGCGTTCTCGAGGACCGCGGCCGCCGCCTCGGCGTTATCAGCCCGAACATCGGCGAGAACCACGTGCTTACCGACGCTTACTCGCCGCGCGATCGCTTGGCCTATCTGGCCCGAGCCGATGACGACCACGACGCTCTTCATGCGACGCGCACGAGTGACTTGATCGCACGTCGATCGTCCATAGCCTCGTAACCATCAACGATGTGGTCGAGGTCGGTCTCGAAGTCGAACACGCGTCCAGGATTGATGCGGCTGGCAAGGACGTCAGCCAGAAGGTCCGGAATGTACTTGCGTGCAGGCGCTACGCCGCCGCGCAGGCCGACGTTGCGGAAGATCACAGTGTCGATCGGGACAACAACGTCGTGGGGCGCACCTACCGCGCCGACGACCGAGCCAGAGCGCGCAATCGCGAAGGCCGTGGCCATCGACTCGCCCGTCCCAACGCACTCGAGCGACGCTTCGACCCCTAGGCCTCCAGTCATCTGTTTGATCACTTCCGTGGCCGCCTCGCCGCGCTCGGCGACGATGTCAGTAGCGCCGAACTCGCGCGCAACAGCCTGGCGCGCCGGGTTCCGGGACAGGGCAATGATCCGTGCCGCTCCGAGGCGACGGGCAGCAAGCACCGCCGAGAGTCCGACCGCGCCGTCGCCGACAACGGCGACCGTCATGCCGGGACCGACGCCCGCGCTCACGGCGGCGTGGTGGCCGGTGCAGGCTACGTCGGAGAGCGCCAGGATCGAGCGCAGCATCGCGTCAGAATGGCCTGAGCCTGGGACCTTGACCAGCGTCGCATCTGCGAACGGCACGCGGACGGCCTCGCCTTGGCCGCCGTCCATTCCATGGTTGCCATAGCCCCCGCCGTTGACGCAATTCGATGGCCAGCCGGCGCGACAGAGGACACACGTCCCGTCGCTGTACGTAAAGGGCGTGACGACGAGGTCGCCAACATGCACGTCGTGGACGTCATCGCCCACTTCGGCCACGACGCCCACGAACTCGTGACCGATCGCGCCGAGGTCGTGCGGCGACAAGCCACGGTAGTACCAGAGGTCGGACCCGCAAACACATGCAAGTGTCACGCGGACGATCGCGTCCGTGGGTTGCCGGATTGCAGGGTCGGGACGTTCGCCGACCGTGATGTTGTTTGGTCCGTTGAAGAGTGCGGCTTTCATCGTGCCTATGGAACCACCCCGAGGGTACTCAGGGCCACTATTTGTTGGCAGAATGGCAGTGCCTCCGTTACAGCCTCGCAGCCGCAACCGGTGGCGGACGAGCGAAATGGCGACCCCCATCCACGAGGCGCCGGTCGCTTATCGACTCAATCCGAGCGTGAACGTGCACAATCTCATCAGGGCCGGTAGCTCAGCGGCAGAGCAGGGGACTTTTAATCCTCGTGTCCTGGGTTCGAATCCCAGTCGGCCCTCCAGATTTCCACGCGTGAATCGGGCCCTGCGAGGCAACGCGCCAGACGCCGGAAGGTGGTTTGACAGCCACAGAGACAGCCACGTCAAAACGCACGCGGTGCGGCTTCGTGGACCCTCAACCTCGTGGCCGACGGTGTGGCACCCGCCGAGATGACTAAGCCGCCACCCGGCAGGACTTGGGGGGATCGTTTTCACCGACGCCGATCCCAAGGTGGACCGGTCACCGGTGCTGGTGGCGACTGACCGTGTTGACGAACGCATGGTCGACCCGCATTGGGACGGCACGCCCTGACCGGTTAGCTCGGACGCCAAGCTCAACGGGGGCGTCAGCGCTCGAGCGAGGCCGGCTTCACGCCCGGTGAAGACAAGGCCCGGCAAGGGTATAAAGCCCTGCCGCCATTGGGCCAAACGGCCCTCCTGACGCGACGTTGGCCCGCTGACAATCGATTGTGCTCTGTGGTGCTCGATTTCACATAGTGAAACGGGCGTCCTAAGTTTCGCCTATAAGCGGTGCCGGCACACGGTCAGGCAAGCGAGGAGTCAATCGTGCGGGCATGGAACCAAGACCGCGCGGCCTCTATTGGCCGGCGCGAGGGCATCGATGCGTTTGTAGCTGCGACTGCAGCCAACGTACTCCACGCTACTGGCTTTTGGTCCGCCGGGGGGTACCTCGGCACGGAGCCCTGCTTCGCAGTCCTTCCGATCGAAAGCCATCGCCCTGCGGAACTAGTGATCGCCATGGGTCCCTTGGATCAGATCGTCGATCTTGGCGTCGTGGGGGTACATGTGACGACCTACGGCGACTTTTACTGGCACACGCAGCCTGATCGGAAGTTGGACTCCGGCGACCGGTACATCGAGCAGCAGGCGGCAACCCCCCGTCCTGGGGTCGACGCAGTGCACGGACTGGCTGAGGTGTTGCAGGCACAAGGGTTCGAGGCAGCACGCCTCGGCGTCGACGAACGCGGCTTCTCGCCGCAGGATTTCGCCCTCCTCCATGAACTCGTACCCGGAGCCACGTTGGTCCCGGCATATGCCTTGTTTCGTGAGCTCCGTGCCGTGAAGTCAGCCGAGGAGGCGGAGAAGCTCGAGACCGTGGCCCGCCTAACCGAGGCAGCCATCATGTCGGCCATCGCGATCGCAGCCCCCGGCGTGACGGAGCGAGAAATGGCGCAGGTGGTGGGCTCCGAAATGGCCAGACAGGACGCGATCCCCTTGATGATTGCCCTCGGTTTCGGCGCCAAGAGTGCCCATCCAAACACGGTGCCGGGCGATCGGGCCCTGCGCCAGGGGGACGTCATACGCTTCGATGTCGGGGCACGCCGAGATGGCTACCACTCTGACCTCGCCAGGGTCGCTTCCCTTGGCGAGCCAAATCCCGAGCTCGCCAGACTGTACGAGGCCATGCTGTTCGGGCAGCAAGCTGCCCTTGACGCGGTCCGTCCCGGCGCAGCCGTGCGTGACATCTTCGACATCGGGATGCGCGCGGCACAGCAGGCAGGCGCACCACATTACGTCCGGCATCACATCGGACATGGCATCGGTCTGGAGTTCTATGACGAACCCGTGATCACGGGTCGGTCGGCGTGGACGATTGAAGCCGGGATGGTCATCAATATTGAGACGCCCATCTATGAGCTCGGCCTGGGCGGGGTTCAGACCGAGGACACCGTCCTAGTGACCGACGACGGCTTTCGCTTCCTGACGAGTGGCCAGCGGCCTTGGTACCGGATGTGAGCCTGCCGCCGCGGGCCTCGCCTGGACGCCTCGCGGGAATGGTCGCCATCGTGACCGGCGCGGGCTCGGGCATCGGCCGCGGAATCGCGCTGACTCTGGCTGGTGAAGGCGCCGACCTCGTGGTCGACTACGGCCATCGGCGGCCCGCAGCGTTGGAGACGGTGCGCCAAATCCGGGCCATCGGAGGGAGAGCTATCGCGAGGCGTGCCGACGTCAGCCGGGCACGTGACGTGTCCGACCTCGTTGACAAGACGATGGCGCTGTTCGGTCGGTTGGACATTTTCGTGAACAACGCCGGCATCGTGAGCAACCGCCCGTTCCTCGAGCTTGACGAGCGTGAGTGGGACCGCGTCCTCGACGTCAACCTTAAAGGGGCTTATCTGTGCGCGAGAGCGGCCGCGCGGGCGATGGTCGGTGCCGGCATTCGCGGACGGATCGTCCATATCGGCTCGGTGCACTCGACGAGGTCGCTGCCTGGCTGCGCGCACTACGCGGCGTCGAAGGCTGGCCTCGTTGCCATGAACCGGGTCATGGCTTTCGACCTCGCACCTGCCGGCATCACCTGCAACGTGGTCGCGCCCGGCGCCACCTACAGCGCTGAATGGGGCGATGCGCTCGACGACCCTGCGAACGTCCGGCGGATTGAGGCAGCGATTCCGCTAGGTCGCATTGGTACGCCCGCCGACGTGGGGGAAGCCGTGTTGTTCCTGGTGAGTTCCAGCGCTGCCTACATAACGGGCGTCTGCCTCGAAGTGGATGGTGGTCTGTTGACCTCGCCGACCCATGTGTGAACTCGTGCAGCGCGGTTCGCTCGGGCGACGTCCAGCGACGGCGATGCCTGCCCAGAAGACGGATGGATGCGTCTGCGAGGCGGCGCATACCGCCGACGCATGGCTTCGGAGGGAGTACACCCAATGGCTTTACTGAACCGTGCCCGAGCGGACATGGTCATGGATTCCGAAGGCATCGATGCACTCGTGGCGTCGTCGCCAGAGAACGTCGAATATGCCGCATCGTTCCACTCGCAGGACCTCTGGATCATGCCGGCCGGTCACGCGTTCGCGATCGTGCCGCGGGATCATGCGGACCCGATCACGCTCGTCGTAGGGAGAAGTGACCTCGACTTGATCGCCGCGCACGGGTCGACGGCCGAACGTGTGGTGACGTGGGGATCGTTCTTCGCAGCACGTGCCGAAGACGCGGCGCTCGGGGATGTCGAGCAACGGATGCTTTTGCTGCGCGAGGCGGAGCCTTACGCCGACCCGGTGGCCGCCGTCCGAGCTGCGTTGCAAGGCCTCCGTGTCGAAACTGGCCGCATCGCCCTTGACGAATACGGCATGCGCCCGGCACTCCGGCAGGAGCTCAAAGCGCAACTATCACGCGCGCGTCTGGTCGATGGCTACGCGGTGCTACAGCGCATTCGGATGGTGAAGTCCCCTGAGGAGGTCGGTCGCCTCGAGCACGCCGCCGAGATCGCGGAGCACGGACTGTTCGCCGCTGTCGCGGCGTTTCGAGATGGCGTCGATGAGCACGAACTTGAGTCGGTCTTCGAGCGTGAGATCCTCGCCCAGGGAGCTCGTCAGCTGTTCGGCCACCTGCTCATCGGCGAGCATGGCGCGCTTTCGAATGGCCGCCCCAGCAATCGCCGACTGCACCCTGGGGAGACGGTTCGCTTCGATTTGGGCTGCAGGTACCTGTCGTACACATCCGACATCGCTAGGACGGCCATTTTCGGCGAGCCTGGTGCAAGGTTCCGCCAGTGCTACGACGCCATCCAGGCAGGAGAAGACGCTGCGCTCGACCTGTTGCGACCGGGTGTCACCGCCGGTGCGATCTTTGCGGCCGCCGTCGATGCGACGCGGGCCGCTGGCATTCCGGAGTACCAGCGGAACCATGTCGGTCACGGCATCGGCATCGAGATGTATGACCCCCCGGCGCTCACGCCGGGGAACGAGGCCGTGATTGAAGCTGGCATGGTGTTGAACATCGAGACGCCGTATTACGAGCTCGGTTGGAACAGCCTCGCAGTTGAGGACACCGTGCTCGTCACGGCTGACGGTTACCGATCGCTCACCAAGTCGCCTCGACGCCTTATCGAGGTGACGCCATGACCGCGGGGCAGCCTGATCTCCGCGAGCAGGCACGTTTGTGGGGCGTGCGCCGGGCGCCGCGCGGCTCTGGCGGTCCGCCGGCAGCTACTCCCACTCGGCTCACGTCCGGGCCGTCAGGAATTCAACGGCCCCACGGACCACTGACTCGCGATGCGAGCCACTTACGGCGCTGACGATGCTACCGACAAGGCCACCTGAAGCAGACGAGGAGGGTTAGAAAGGGCACCGACGCTTCCCACGCAATTGCACAACGAGAGGAGACCCGTCACATGGGGAAGTTCACCTTCAAGGCTTCGCTCGTCACCGTGATCATCGCAATGGTCACTATCAGTTGCTCAGGCGGTACAACCGCGACGCCCTCGCCGACGGCCACCTTGAGCGTTCTCGCTAGTCAGCCGGCAACCAGCCAACCGGTGCCTACCGCGGCCAAGCCGACGGCAACCAGCCAACCGGTGCCTACCGCGGCGGGGCCGACAGCAACCACTCAACCGGTATCTACGGCGGCTGCGCCTACGGGCGAGATAACTTTCATGGGCGGCGTCGACACGCCCGGATTCTACGCGAGTATGGCATCGGCCTACGAAGCGTCACATCCAAATACAAAGATCAACGTTATCGAGGAATCGTGGACAGATATCGATAACAAGCTCAAGACCGACTTCGCGGCGGGGGGCTACAACGAGGACCTGGTCATGGACGCGACGAACGCTCTGCCGCAATTCGCCAATGCTGGCTGGGTTACGCCGCTGACCGACGCGCAGACGGCCGAAATCTCACCAGATAACATCTCGATGTCTATCGGCCAGTTCGGTGGCAAGCAGGTCGCGGTTCCCTACACGGCTTATCCACAATTGTGGGTCGCAAACACCGCCCTCCTCGCCAAGGCCGGCGTCTCGGTTCCCAAGACTTGGGACGACGTGACTGCCGACTGCCAAGCGCTTCAGAAGGTCGGTGTCCCATACTGCATGCTTCTATCGCTCAAGGCGGGCGGCGGCGGCTATGCCGCGAACGGCGTTCAGGATTTCACCTATGCCTTCGGCGGCAAGCTGCTGGACAATGCTCAGGTTGTCTGGAACACGGACCCCTTGACCAGCCAGTCGATGCAGTGGGTGGCCGACGGGATGACCAAATACCACTTCATCGACCCGGCGTCGATCACGACAGAGGATTTCGGCGTGGTTACCGCTTTCGACCAGGGCCGATACGCCTTTGAGGTGACATCGGCCTGGGGCTACTTCCAAGCAATGGGTAATGACACGGCCTCTACGGTCAAGAACAGCACACAGGTGTTCCTAACGCCTACAACGGCTAGCGGATCTGGCGGCGGAACATTCAGTTACGGAGCGGTGCTGTTCATTCCCGCAACGGCGCAGAATCCTGCGCTTGCTTGGGATTTTGCTAAATTCCTAGTCAGCGACCAGGGCCAGAAGCAACTGCTCACCGCCACTGGCAATGTGCCAGTGTACGCTCACCTTTACACCGATCCAACGGTAACGTCCACAATGGCCGGCATGCCAATCATCGGCCAGATGATTGCGAAAGGCACCTCAACTCTCCCGGTTACTTGGGAACTGCAGTGGGAAGACGTCATAACCCCGCTGATTCAGAACGCTTGGACCGGCAAGATGACTGTGCAAGACGCGCTCGACCAGACGACGACGCAATGCGCGTCGTTCAGCGGGCAACCCTAGAGTGTGGCTGACCCTGGGGTCGGCGACTACCGACCCCAGGGGCCACCACAGAAATCACTGACGAGGCACAGGTCGGTCAAGACATGACAAGCGCGGCGCCCCGCCTGGCGCGGATGAGGACGTGGCAACACGCGGTCTTCCCGTACGCGCTCGTGTCGCCGTTGCTCGTGCTCGTGCTCGTCTTCCTGGCGTTTCCGATCATCGCATCGTTCGTCATTAGCTTCTTCGCTCTCGACCTTGCCAATCCGCAAAACGGAGCGCCGTTCGTCGGCCTGACGAACTATGCGAACGTGTTAGGGAGCGCCGAGTTTGTACCGACCCTTGAGCGCTCGGCATATTTCACGGTCGTATCGACCTTTCTGACCGTCGTGTTAGGGCTGGGCGCCGCGCTTGCACTCCGAGCCCCGTTCCATGGAGCCCGGTTCGTTCGGTCGATTATCATCGTCCCTTGGGCTGTACCTGCCGTCATCGCTGGTCTTCTGTGGAAGACGATTTACGACAGCGGATACGGCCAACTCAACGGCATCCTCACGAGCGTTGGGCTGATCCATCAGTACGTCCCGTGGTTGAGCGACGGGTTTACCGCGCTTAACTTCGTGCTTGTCACCCAGCTCTGGATCAAATTGCCGTTCGCAATCATTCTGTTCACTGCGGCCCTTGCGGCCTTGCCGACCGAAATCGAGGAAGCCGCCTTGGTGGACGGAGCCACCTCGGTTGGCAGCTTCAGGTACGTCATTGTGCCATTGCTCAGGCCCATGATCGCCCTCGTGCTCGTATTGAGCACGGCGTGGGAACTATTCGCCTTCGACACGATCTATGCGATCACAGGTGGCGGGCCGGCGCACGACACCACGGTGCTTGCGTACTACACCTATCAGGAGACCTTCTCCTTCCTTAAGTTTGGCCTCGGGGCCGCGCTCGGCTGGGTCATTACATTCGTGGTGATATTCATCGCCGTGGCCTATGTGCGCGCCCTAGGGCGCGAGACTGAACTGTGAATAGCGTGAGGCCGAGCCCGGATGGCGGGGCTGCCGCGCTGCCGCACGTCACGAGCATGCCAACTCGAATAGAGACCCGGAGACGGCGGCGGCCGGTTCGCCCGATGGGCGTGTTCAGGGCTGTGGTTATCGCAGTGCTCCTCGCTTGGACCCTCGGTCCGATTCTGGTGATGGTGGTCGCGAGTGTTGAGACACAAGCGCAACTCACCGGCGTGCCCTTCAAATGGCTGCCGGATCCCGTAACATTCCGTAATTACGCTACTCTGCTACTGGGGCAATACGGATCGTCGAACAGCTCGTCGGTGACCCAGCTGTACTTCGAAGGATTGCGCAACAGCCTCATCATTGCTTCGGGCACGACGTTACTTTCGTGCACCGTCGGCGTCCTCGGGGGTTATGCGTTCAGCCGGTTCCGGTTTCGTGGTAAGGAGCCCCTCTTCCTGTCCACGATGACCATGCAGATGTTCCCGTTCATCGCGATGCTCGTGCCTCTGTTCTTGCTCGTGCGCCAACTGGGACTTCGCGACACTTGGTGGAGCCTCATCCTCGTAGATGCCGCCTTCATCTCGCCCTATGCCGTTTGGATCATGCGTAACTATTTCGCGGCCATTCCTCGCGATCTTGATGACGCCGCCGCGATCGACGGGGCGGGCCGCCTGCGGACGCTCGTTTCAGTCATCCTCCCAGTCTCGGCGCCGGGGGTTGCTGCAGTAGCGATATACGCGTTCCTCGCGGCCTGGAACGACTTCTTGGCTGGCTTCATCCTCACGTCGACCCCGAATGCGCAGCCGTTGACGGTGCTCATGGCGCAGTTCAGCTCCCACAACATGGCCGACATCGGGCTGCAGATCACGGGCGGGCTTCTGGCGGCGGTGCCGCCCGTGATATTGGCCCTGGTATTCCAGCGATTCCTCGTGCGCGGCCTCACGGCTGGGGCGGTTAAGGAGTGATGTGACGACCGAACGCCATCCTGACTTTGCCGGAATTGCCGCTGGTGCGGCGAGTCGCCGTGCGACGGCGCGACCTCCACGCCCGATGAACCAGTCATTAACGCGCGCGTTCCGAATCATCGAGTCGTTGGCTGAGGGTGGTGATTGGGTTGGGTTGTCCGTACTAGCCCATCGCGTCGCCCTTGACGAGGCGACCGTACATCGGTTCCTCGCGACCCTCAAGTCCCTCGGGTATGTCCGCCAACGCCCAGCGGATGGCCGGTACCAGCTGACCCTGAAGTTTGGCTGGTTGGCCTCTCGCCTCGTGGATAGCCACAGCGAGTTCTCTACTATCGCGGACCCGCGGATGCGCGATCTGGCGCGTGCGATCGGTGAGACGATTCATCTCAGCGTATTGGAGGCCGGGTGGGTCGTCCACGTCGACAAGGTCGACGGCAATCCGACCATGCGGATGCGGTCGCGCGTCGGCAGTCGGGCACCCGCCCATGCCACCGCGAGCGGCAAGGCAATTCTGGCGTTCTTGCCAGACGTTGAGCGGCAACAGGCTCTCGCCGACTTCGTACTCAGCGCCGTGACACCCGCCACGATCACAGCGCCGATTGCTTTCGCGGCGGAGCTTGCGGTCATACGCGAGCGGCGCTACGCCATCGACGACGAAGAGAACGAGACGGGAATTCGCGCAATCGCGGCTCCCGTATTTGACTACAGCGGAGTGCCGGTTGCGGCAATGACTGTCTCTGGCTGGACGATCACGATGACTCCTGAGCGGTGCGCGGAGCTTGCGCCCGAGCTCCTCCGCCTTTGCGCTGAGATTTCGCATGAGCTCGGCCACGTGACGCTTGCCGAAACCACGTCCTCGCTTCGAGATTCAGCCGCGGAGGTGCAATAGACGTGCAGAAGATCATCAACGACCCGGACGACTTCGTCGATGAGATGCTCGAGGGCGTGCTTGCGGCGCACCCGAAGCAGCTCCGAACGGCGGGTGATGCGCGTGCGATCGTCCGCGCGGACGCGCCGATCCAGGGCAAGGTCGCTATTGCGACCGGCGGCGGATCCGGACACCTGCCGGTCTTCATGGGCTATGTCGGTGCGGGCCTTGTCGACGGCTGCGCCATCGGTAATGTCTTCGCCTCACCGAGCGCCGAGCAGATGCTCCAAGTGACCCGAGCCATCGATGGCAGCCGTGGCGTCCTTTACCTCTACGGCAACTACGGCGGCGACATCATGAACTTCGGACTTGCCGCCGAGCTTGCGGCTGAAGACGGGATCGAGGTTCAAACGGTGGTTGCTGCCGACGATGTCGCGTCCGCTCCCAAAGGACAGGAATCACGTCGGCGCGGCATTGCCGGCATCTTCTTTCTGTACAAGGTGGCCGGCGCCAAGGCCCAGGAAGGCGCGTCGCTTAGCGAGGTGGTCGCGACCGTGCAGCGAGCCGCCGCCGGCTTGCGCAGCATGGGCGTGGCGCTGTCGCCGTGCACGATCCCCGCTGCCGGTCATCCAACGTTCGACCTGCCGGTCGGCCAGATGGAGATCGGGATGGGCATCCACGGTGAACCGGGCGTTCGACGCGGTGCGCTCGAGCCAGCGGACCAAATCGGCGCCGAGCTATCGAACGCCGTCCTTAACGATCTGCCCTACCACTCGGGGGACAGGGTCGCCGTACTCGTCAATGGGTTGGGCGCGACGCCCAAGGAAGAGTTGTACGTGCTCTACCGCGCCACGAAGCAACGGCTCGACGAGCGCGGTCTCGTGATCCATCGAGTGTGGGTCGGTGAGTATGCAACGTCGTTAGAGATGGCGGGCGCGTCGCTGAGCCTGTTGAGGCTGGATGATGAACTGGAGCGCCTCGTCGATGCCCCAGTCGAGACGCCGTTCGTGGTCCAGCGATGAGCGCGCTCGCGGAGATCATCCGCTCCGTGGCGGCAGCGGTTGTCGCTGCACGCGATGAGCTCAACCGGCTCGATGGTGTGGCCGGCGACGGCGATCTTGGGATTACGATGGGGGCTGCGGCAGAGGCGGCCACTGAAGCGGTGAATCGCAGCGAAGGTGACGCGCCCGATGTCCTGCTCCGTCGCCTCGGCTTGGCCATCGCCGCGAAAGCTCCATCCACCGGGGGGACGCTTCTCGCGTCCGCGTTGCTGGGGGCTGCGCGTGTCGCTCCCGAGGAGGACGAGAGTGTGGTCGCGGGCATCGCCCGCCGCGTTCGTGCGGCGCAGCTCGCCATCGAGGCGCGCGGGGGCGCCAAGGTGGGGGACAAAAGCATGCTCGATGCACTCGTCCCCGCCGTCGAAGCACTCGACCGTGACGCGCGGGCCGAGGAACCACTGCATGAAGCGCTCGCCCACGCTGCGGCCGCCGCGCAAGACGGTGCGTGGGCGACGAAGGGCCTGACACCCCGGGTCGGACGAGCGGGCTGGCTGGTCGAACGATCAATCGGGTCAGAAGATGCGGGCGCACACCTCGTCGCTCTTGTGTTTGCCGCGGCGGCCCACTCGGCAACACCACGCGCGCCGGACAGAGAGAGGAGCTAGCGGTGGACTTTGCTGGTCGCGCAATCGTGATTACGGGCGGGGCGTCTGGCATGGGTGCCGCTGCGGCCGAATTGCTATGCGCCGGCAATGCTCGTGTGGCGATCGTGGACTGGGACCTTGACCTAGCGCACGAGGTCGCGCGCCGCGTAGGCGCTCGAGCCTACGGCGCGGATATTGGGGACGAAGCCGAGGTGCGCCGTGCTCTGGAGGCCATCGACCGCGAGGTGGGACCAATTGACGGCTGGTTCTCCAACGCCGGCATCCTTCGCATGGAGCAGCCGCTACATGACGAGCGTGTTGAGACCTGGGATGAGGTGATCCGCGTTAACTTGCGCGGCACGTTCCTCATCGTTCGCGAAGCCATAAGGCGGTTCGTCGCGCAACGGCGCCCTGGCGCCATCGTATGCACGTCGTCCTGCGTCGCACGACAAGCCATCGCTGGCGGATCCTACGCATACACCGCCTCGAAAGGAGCGATTGAGGCCTTCGTGCGTCAGGTCGCGGTTGACTACGCTGCCCAGGGGATCCGCGTGAACGCCATCGCCCCTGGGGCCATCGAGACACCCCTGATGTGGGGTAACACGCCGCCTGCGGCGATGGCCGAGATGCGCATGGCTATCGACCGAGAGGTTCCGCAAGGGAGGATCGGCCAACCTGGCGAGGTTGCGCACGCGGTCGCGTGGCTCCTCTCCGACGAGGCTACCTACGTCACGGGGTCGTCAATCGTTGTCGACGGTGGGGTGGGCGCGAAGAGCGTTCTGACGGCATGACGACAAATAGACATACGCGTGGCGTCGCTTGATCGCGACGCGGCGAGACGGGGTGAGGGACGTGAACGGGGAACCATTCGACAAAGGTGCCGGGGGGCGGGGTCTATCCGAGCCGTTCGGAGTTCGATGCGCGCAGGCCGGCGCGGCCGTGCGTCGTCTCCATGCGGGAGCTTTGCTCGCTTCGGACCCGGCAACTATTCGCTGGCTCGTCGGACGCCAGATCGAGATCGGCTGGGGGCCGCTCTATCCCGTCTCCGCGGGGACCTTCGTCGCCGTGAATCTAGACGGTCGATCAACTGTGCTCTGCCCGGAAGGGGAGGCGGCCAGCGGACCGATGATCCCTGGCGTGACCGTCCAAACCTACGAGACGTTGACCGCGGGTCCGCTGCGCCCCTTCAGCAACCTGCGCGGCTTGATCGACGGCCTCGGGCGCGCGGCCCAGCTCCCCACCGGAACTCCCTGGGCAATCGAAGCACACGCCCACCCTGCTGCGCTCCTGCCAGACGGGGAGTGGGTGGATGCTGCCGACGCTCTGCGGGCTCTCCGGTTCGTGAAGGACCCATCCGAGGTCGATCGGCTCGAAGTCGCGGCTCGTGTAGCGTCGGAAGGGCAACGAGTGTTCCGTGCGTCTGCTGAGCCGGGGATCAGCGAGATCGATCTCTTTTCGTTCGTGCATGCCGCGATGGAACGCGTGGCCCGCGAACGTGTTCCCACCCTTGTGGATTTGATGTCTGGCCCGCGCATGATGACGGTCGGCACGCCTCCGGTAGATCGTCGCATTGGTGCGGACGAGTTGGCGCTTTGTGACCTTGGCGTGCGGGTCGACGGGTACTGGTCCGACTCCTGCACCACGATTTGTGTCGGCCACCCAACCGCGGAGATGCGCCGCTTGCATGGCGCGTGCCAGCGCGCTTTGGATCTGGGTATAGCTCTGGCCAAGCCCGGCGTCGTCGCAGGGGACCTGGACCGCCAACTACGCGAAACGATGTCTGATGCCGGATATAGCTACCCGCATCACAGCGGCCACGGCGTAGGCACGGGCTTCCATGAAGAGCCCCGGTTAGTCCCCGGAGCCGTTAGCACTCTAGAAGAAGGCATGGTCATCGCCCTAGAACCTGCCGGATTCGGCCATGGGATCGGTTGCCGCCTCGAGCACCTCATGGAGGTCACGCCAAGCGGTGGTCGTGTGCTGACGGAGTACGACTTGCGGCTCGATCAGTGAGGTGTTTGAAGTCCCCGGACGAGGGTTGCCGTTTCTTGCGGCGGAGGTAGCGACATG